>MTKW01000294.1_pt1 | contig 57093 bp, 45 predicted proteins | sample 1042761 | NCBI WGS metagenome assembly MTKW01 (sample SAMN06205366, study PRJNA360243) | anaerobic digester metagenome | biome: Wastewater treatment plant; feature: Anaerobic digester sludge; material: sludge; isolation source: anaerobic digester fed with sludge from wastewater treatment plant ... | reverse complement strand
GCATATGTTCAAATACTATATACTCACATTTTTTATTTTCATCAGCGTAGGCTTATGGGCGCAGCCAATTTCTGTAACCGGCGTGGTGGTCGATGATGCGGGAGAGGAAGTCATAGGTGCTACTGTAGTTGTGAAGGGCAACGAACAGCATGGTACCATTACAGATATTGATGGAAAGTTCAGCTTGCAGGTACCCGATCTGCAGGTCACGCTTGTGTTTTCTTATGTGGGGATGAAAAGTGTAGAACTCAAAGCAACATCCCAAATGCGGGTAGTGCTCAGTTCCGATGCCAAAGAACTGGAAGAAGTCGTGGTAACCGGTATTCTGAAAATGGATAAAAGACTTTTTACCGGTGCTACGGATAAGTTGGATGCCGAGAAGACGAAAATTGACGGTATCACAGATATCAGTCGCGCACTGGAAGGTCGCTCTGCAGGTGTTTCTGTGCAAAATGTTTCCGGCACTTTCGGAACAGCCCCCAAAATCCGGGTACGGGGCGCTACCTCCATTTATGGTAATTCCAAACCTTTGTGGGTAGTTGACGGCGTTATCATGGAAGATGCGGTAGATGTTTCGAGTGATGAATTATCGTCCGGTAATGCTGAAACACTGATATCATCAGCGATTGCAGGGATCAATGCGGATGACATAGAAAGCTTCCAGATTTTGAAAGACGGTTCGGCTACCTCCATATACGGTGCCCGTGCCATGGCGGGAGTGGTGGTGATTACGACCAAAAAAGGTAAAGCGGGAGTCAACCGCATCAATTATACGGGAGAATTTACTTCCCGCCTGGTTCCTTCTTACAGTGACTTTAACATCTCTAACTCCCAACAACAAATGGGCATTTATCAGGAGATGGAACGCAAAGGATGGCTGGAATTCGCTTCTGTAGCTGCTGCCTCCAACAGCGGCGTTTACGGTAAAATGTATCAGTTGATCAATCAGTATGAGAACGGACAATATGGATTGGAAAATTCAGAAGCTGCCAGAAATGCTTATCTGCGCGAAGCTGAATTTAGAAATACGGATTGGTTTAAGTTGTTGTTCAATAATAGCCTGACACAGAATCATGCCGTCAGCATTTCATCCGGGACAGATAAGGCTAATTTTTATGCCTCATTGTCGGTCTTTGATGATCCGGGCTGGACTAAAGTCTCTGACGTACAGCGTTATACTGCTAATGTCAATGCTTTGTATAAAATATCCGATAAGCTTTCTATCAGCTTGCTGACCAATGGGGCTTACCGTTCACAAAAAGCCCCCGGCACCTTGAGTCAGGATGTGGATGTGGTGCGTGGAGAGGTGAAACGTGATTTTGACATCAATCCCTACAGTTTTGCACTGAATTCGTCGCGTACCCTGAATCCCAACGAGTTTTACACCCGTAATTATGCTCCTTTCAATATATTTCATGAGTTGGAAAATAATTATATCGACCTGAGTGTGACGGATCTGAAATTTCAATCGGAATTGAATTGGAAAGTGCTCAGGGGGCTGGAAGCCAATGTGCTGGCAGCGATTAAATACCAGACTTCTTCGCAAGAGCACCACATCAAGGACCATTCAAATCAGGCCGAAGCTTATCGCGCCGGTGTTTTCCCTGAAGATGCTACCATTGCCGAGCGCAATCCTTTGTTATATACTGACCCCGATAATCCAAATGCACTTCCAGTTTCTATCTTGCCGGAAGGCGGAATTTACAACCGGACTGCATACGGTATGAAGGGGGTCGATTTCAGGACTTCCCTCAATTACAACGGAACAATAGCAGACACGCATATTATCAATTTATTTGGTGGAATGGAAACAGGTTTGGTGGACAGACAACGTACCTGGTTCCGTGGATGGGGCTATCAATATGATAATGGCGGTATCCCCTTTTATGACCCTAATGTGTTCAAACAAGGGAAGGAAGAAAATGCCGATTATTACACGAATATAGCCACCTATACGCGTGATGTGGCATTTTTCGCATCAGCCACTTATTCTTATTTGGGAAGATATACTTTGAATGGAACGGGACGCTACGAAGGTTCGAATAAGTTGGGAAGATCAAGAGCAGCGCGGTGGTTGCCTACCTGGAATGTGGCTGCTGCATGGAATGCCCATGAAGAAGAGTGGTTCGGCGAGTATCTCGGCTCCGTCTTGTCTTTTGGGGCATTGAAAGCTTCTTATTCTCTGACGGCTGACAGGGGACCGGCTTTCGTGACCAATTCATTGGCTGTGTTTAAAAGCTATACACCCTGGCGACCCACTGCAGGTGTTTCAGAATCAGGTATTTATATAGAAGATTTGGAAAATAGCGAGCTGACCTATGAAAAGAAACATGAACTGAATGTCGGTGCTTCCCTCGGATTTTTGAAAAACAGGATCAATCTTGAAACTGATTTTTATGTGCGCCGGAATTTCGATTTGATTGGGTTGATTTATACGCAAGGTGCGGGTGGACAAATTGCCAAATATGCTAATGTGGCCTCCATGCGATCTCATGGGGTGGAGTTGACGATATCGACCAGAAATATAGAAAACCAACATTTTAAATGGTATACAGATTTTATCTTTTCTGATGCCGTCAACAGAATTACTGATTTGGATTCCCGCTCCAACGTGATACAGTTGATTTCCGGATCGGGTTATGCCAAGAAAGGCTATCCCGTCAGGTCTTTGTTTTCTATACCTTTTGCCGGTTTGAACGATGAAGGATTGCCTACTTTTATCAATGAAGATGAGGAGCAGACCCTGACTGATTTGAATTTTCAGGAGTTCGAAAAGTTAGGTTTTTTAAAATATGAAGGTCCGACCGACCCCACCATAACCGGTAGTCTGGGGAATAATTTCAGTTGGAAGGGTTTGAGATTGAATATTTTCATCACTTATTCTTTCGGTAACAAAGTGCGTCTCAATCCTGTTTTCTCTGCCCGCTATTCGGACTTGAGTGCCATGCCCAAAGAATTTAAAAATCGATGGACTTTGCCCGGTGATGAAACTTTTACGAATATCCCGGTCATAGCGAGTATGCGGCAAAACAGGAAATACGCCGATTTGAGCTATGCTTACAATGCCTATAATTATTCGGATATACGTGTGGCTGATGGCGGATTTATCCGTCTGAAAGAAATATCACTGGCTTATGATTTACCCAAAAGTTGGATAAGTTTGCTAAGTGTGCAAAACGCACAAGTCAAGTTACAGGCTACCAATCTGTTGCTTTTGTATGCCGATAGAAAACTAAACGGACAGGACCCTGAGTTTTTCAACAGCGGAGGCGTGGCCACTCCCATGCCTAAACAACTGACCTTTACCTTGCGGTTCGGTTTATAATGAAAGAGTGTTAAGATGAAGTGGAAAATAAACATATTGTTGTTAGTGGTGCTGAGCGTTGGCTTTGCTTCTTGTGAGCAGTTCCTGGATACGTTGCCCGACAACAGAACACAGATTGACACAGAAAAGAAGATCAATCAATTGCTGGTATCAGCTTACCCCGGAGCCAATTATGCGGTTTTGACGGAACTAAGCTCGGATAATTTTGTGGACAACAATGCTATTTTGCCGGTACAACTATCTGCTTACGAACGCATGCATGATGAGATTTTTGCATGGGAACCGGTGACTTCTTCCACGCGTCAAGACAGTCCGTCTTTTGTTTGGGAAAGTTGTTATGCCGCCATTGCTACCGCCAATCAGGCTTTAGAAGCCATAGCTGAACTAACGGAACAGGATGCAAGCCTGGATTTGTCGGCACAAAAGGGAGAAGCACTTTTATGTCGCGCCTACAGCCATTTTATTTTGGTCAATATTTTTGCTCAGGCTTATAAAGACGAAGAACGTAGTCAGGTAGACCCCGGCGTTCCCTATGTAACACAGTCGGAAACTATTGTAAGTGCTGACTACAAACGTGAATCGGTACAAGAAGTCTATGCGAAAATTGAAGAAGATCTGGAGGCAGGTTTGGCATTGATCTCCGACCATCATTATACAGTTCCCAAATATCATTTTAATACAAAAGCAGCCAATGCCTTTGCTGCCCGTTTTTATTTGTATAAAAGAGATTATCAGAAAGTGGTGAAGTATGCCGATAAAGTATTGGGTACCAATCCCACTAACTTGATGAGAAGATGGGATGTTGATTATGATAATATTGATGCTATTATCTATGATTATGTCAGCGTCAACCAGGCAGCCAATTTTTTACTGTTGCCCACAAGTTCTTTGTTTGGCAGAATTTACGGAAAGCGATACGGACATAATTATGATGCCATGTTTGGTTCGACTTATGGAAGTGGTCCAACCTGGTCAACAGTTCTTCCTGCATTTGACGGAAAACTGTATATCAGTGTGCAACAGGATTATGGTGTTTTCTTCCCAAAAGCATCTGAAATGTTTGAATATACGGACAAGGTCGCCGGTATTGGCTTTACGCACATTGTTCGTGCAGAGTTTACAGCGGAAGAGACCTTGTTGTGCCGGGCAGAAGCTCTGATTTATCTGGATCGTATCAATGAAGCCGTTGCCGATTTGCAGGTGTGGAACAGTTCGCATTTAGCCCCGGAAGAATTGACCTTAGACGTCATTAATAATTTCTATAGGCCCCATAATATATTGTTTGTTAAGGGTTTGAGAAACGCTAAAATGAGCAATCAGTTTAAAATAACTCCTGAGCAATTGCCTTTGATCCATTGCGTATTGCATTTCAGACGAATAGAAACCATGTTCGACGGATACAGGTGGTTTGATATCAAACGCTATGGCATCGAGATTACGCATAATATTGATGGAAAAGGTCTTCAACAACTGTCATTCGATGATGAACGGCGTGCCATTCAATTGCCGCAAGAGGTGATCAGTGCCGGCATGGAATCCAATCCAAGAACGATGGATGCACAATCATCGGAAATGTATGAAAAATTTAAGAACTAAGATTTTCAATGTAGAATTATAATGAATATCAAAGCTTTTATCAAATATATTGCTCTTTCGTTTATCGCAATGCTCTTGTGGACTTGTGCCGATGATGAACATTTCACTGCCAGCATTTTCGACATAGAAGATCAGGTGGATGAAAGTGCAGCAAGTTATGCCTTTGATTCCTGGTTGGATGAAAATTATCTGAAACCTTACAACGTAGATTTCAGATACAGGATGGAGGATGTGGGTTCGGATATGAGTTATAATTTGGTGCCGGTCTCTTTTGAAAAAGCCCGGGAAATGGCGCGATTGGTCAAGTATTTATGGTTTGATGTGTATAGTACGGTGGTCGGACCGGAATTTCTGAAAGAAAATGGTCCCCGCATCATTCATCTGATTGGATCACCTGCTTATAATCCCATGTCGGGTACCATGTTGTTGGGAACTGCTGAGGGCGGTTTGAAAGTGACCTTATTCCGCTGCAATGAGTTGGATTCTACGGATGTAGATAAAATGAATGAATATTATTTCAAGACCATGCACCATGAGTTTGCGCATATCCTGCATCAGAAAAGAAATTACCCTGTGGAATTTGGATTGATCTCACAAGGGAAGTATAATCCGCTCGGATGGCAGTATCGCACCGCTTCTGAAGCTGCAAGTATGGGTTTTGTTTCGCCTTATGCTGGCAGCCAGAATCGTGAAGATTTTGTCGAAATTATTGCCAATTATTTGGTAAAAACAGACGCGCAGTGGAATGAGATATTAACCATGGCAGCCAATCCGGGATTGGATTATAATGGTGATGAATTACCGGATGACGGCATCGATGGAAAAGCATTGATCTTGCAAAAACTGGAAATTGTCAAGAAATGGCTGCGAGACTCCTGGAATATTGATATTGATGAGCTGAGAGATGAGATTATGAGGAGGCAGAATGAGATGTAAAAAACTAAGAACAAAGAGCAAAGACAAAAGAACAAAGACAAAAGATGAATTAGTGATTGGTGGATGGTGAATAGTGAGTGATGAAATTTCTTTTGTGCTTTTTGTGGTTTAAAATTCTAACTTCTTAACTTCTCTAACTTCTCTAACTTCTTTAACTTCTTTAACTTCATAACTACTAACTACTAACTACTAACTACTAACTACTAACTTCATTAACTTCCATAAATACTCGTAATTTTGAAAAAAAACAATAAAATATCAAACAAACCAAGCATCTTGCTGCTATTAAGCATCTTATTCCTTTTTACAGGTTGCCGGAAGGAGGAAATTGATATCTTTCCAAATTCTCCGGCTGAGCGTTTGAATCAGGCAATGAGTACGTATGAGGATGTGTTGATATCGGCTGAAAATGGGTGGAAAATGGAGTATTATGCCAATACACAAGGAGGAGGCTATACTTTGTTGATGAAGTTTGATGCTTCCGGCTTAGTCACCATCGCTTCAAGAAGTTTATTGACGAAAAATGCTACCTATGAGCAGGATAGTTCCTTGTATGAGGTTATTGCTGACAACGGTCCGGTGCTCACTTTCAATACTTTCAATCAGGTGCTGCACGTGTTTTCTAATCCTGAGCATCCGGAAATACTTGATCCACATGAGGAGGGATATCTTATTGGTTACGGCTGGCAGGGTGATTATGAATTTATCATCAAGGAAGCAGTGGAAGATACGGTGTGGTTGAAAGGCAAAAAATATGGTGCTGAAATTACCATGACCAAATTAGCACCCGAAATCCAATGGCAGACTTATTTAGATGAGCTGGGTGACATGGACAAGATGCTCTTTCACATGGATGTGCCTATGTTGACCTTAAAGGTTGATGATGTGTTTTATCGAATTTATAAGGGGAGATTTCATGTGTTTGAAATTAAAAAAACCGATAAGGAATCTCAAAAAGTTCCTTTTATAGTAACTCCTACTGGTATTCAATTCTATCAGCCAATTGAACTAAACGGTGTTGTGTTCAGGAACTTTGAGTTGAATCTGACAAAAACCAGATTGGTCAGCGTGGAGCATCCTGACTATGCCATCCGCTGTACCAACGATCTTGCTGAATTTATTCAAAATAATCCCAAAGAATTTTCCTGGCGATTTGCTTCTGAACTTTCAGGTAATGAATTTAAAAACTTGTACAACAGAATTTCCAGCGCTGTATTAACTGCGTATGAAGGTGAACAGCTTGCTTTGAATTTGGAATATAGTACAAATGCAAATTCTTTTGTGTTAGTGATCAGCTATTTGAAAGAAAATAAAAAAGTAAAAGGGTCTTTGAATTTAAATATGGCATTTGATGAACAAGATGTCTTATCCATTAGCTATGCCAATTCAGGGGACAACAACGGCTTAAAGTTTTATAATGAAATAGATGGTGTGGATGAATTGGTAGTATCAGTTCTTACTGCTGATTTTGAATTGAGTACGGGCTCAAAATTAAATCCGTGGTTGATAAAATTTGAAAACCTGAATGACTACACTTCTTTTTTCCAATTGGAAAGACAGGTCAAAAATTAATTTTTATTCTTTTGTGCTTTTGTCATTCAAATCCCTGATTCTGATCCCCAATCTGATTTTATTTTCAATTTTCACCTGTTCGTCGTTGAAAAGATATTTCTTCAGTCTTGATATGGAATTATACAAAGCTGTTTCCTTCGATTGTGTGTCTTCAACTTGCCACACCAACCTGATGATTTCTTCGCGTGGTACAAATTTTCCTTTGTTTCGGCAAAGTAAATTCAATACCGAAGAATCAATAGGACTTAAATGAATATCACCTTTGCTGAATTTTAATGATTGTTCATCGGGAAAGAATTGAAAACGACCGATGCGGAAATGATTATCAGCGGCGGATGAAAGTGTTTCGACTTCAATCATCTTGTTGATACGTAATAATAATTCAACCAAGCGATATGGTTTTCTAACATAATCGCTGTTTGCAATGCCGAAACCTGTTTCATAATCTTCGTTGCCATCCCGTGAGGTCGTAAAAATAATGGGCACATCACTGATTTGCCTGATCTGCCTCGCAATTTCAAAGCCATCTACGCTACAGTTCAGAACCACATCAAGCGTTACCAGATCAGGTTGAAAACGCTGAAATTCCGATACTGCTTCATCTCCGTTACTAACATAATTCACCTCGTGTTTTTGCATCTCAAGGAAGCCAATTAAAGCAGTTCCTAAATTTACATCATCTTCTACGACTAATATTTTCTTCATACCGATTTATTTACAGGGTAATAATACTTTAAAGGTTGATCCAACGTGGATTTCACTGCTGACACTGATTGAACCACCATGTTTTTCTATGATGGTTTTTACATAATTTAGTCCTATACCAAATCCCGAAACTTTGGAATGGTCATCAACACGTGAATATTTTTCAAAGATATGTTCAATTTTGTCAGCAGGAATTCCCATGCCTTTATCTTCGAATGCCAAAATAACATTTGACTTGTTCATATGGACGCTGATATTGACGGTGGCATCTCCGTCCGAATATTTGATGGCATTATCGATCAAATTTGCAAAACATTGAGTAAGCATGATGCTGTCACCCTGAACTATAATCGCTTCAGATTCAAAGTCAGTGTGGATGCTGACACGCTTGGCAGGAGAAGATACAAAGCGATTCTTCAGGTCTATGATGATGTCAACCAAATTGACAGGCTGTTTGTTCAGAACAAGCAATCCTTCTTCTTCCCGGGCTAGTCCAACCAACATGCTGATGGTGCCATTCATTTCAGTAAGTGCGTTGAGGGAATTGTGCAGCATCATGTCACGCATGCCTGTATTGTCAAAGATGTCAGGGTCTTGAAGTCCGTCCAGATTGACAGTCAGACTGGCTACCGGACGCTTTAATTCATGGGCGATATTGCTTAAAAATTCGTTTTTGAATCTTACTAATTTTTTCTGTTTGGAAAGTGTGAGGAATAAGAATCTGAAAGCCAATAAGGCGATGATGGAAAAAATGATGGAACCCAATAACATTAGACCCATACGCTTGATGATTTCAGAAAAGGGGTTGATTAAAATCAATTTCAATGCTTCTTTGTTTTCAAAATCCAGGGGATAAAGCTGGGATGGAATAAGAAAAATTGACGATTTGGACAGCTTTTTTGAGCTTGCTACTACTGTTTGATCTTCAGGCGCTATTAATTGAATGACAAATTCAGAAGTAATATTTCTTTCATGGAGGATTTGATTGGTGATGCTATCTAATTTTTGTAAGTCAATTGGAATAAAATTACTTATATAGATATGCATGATGATATCAAGTTTGTTTAAAATGCTTTCTTCATCTTCAGAACCCTCGCTCAAATCAAAATCAACGAATTCAGCATCATCGGTGGGGTCAATATTCTCGTTTTCATCAGGCATAATATCAAGATTGGTATTTCTTTGGTTTAAATCAGCTCTGAACGCTTCTTTTAAAATGGTATCCGATTCTCGTATCAGTGCAAGTCGCACTGTTTGAAAATAATCATAAACCAAATAAGCTTGCGCACATAAAATCAATATTATGGAAACTATGGCAATGTAGGATATGGTTTTGGTGGACGTGGACATGTGTTTTTGTACTAAAAAAATGCACGATATCTGAATCGTCTTACAAAGATAAACTATTTCTGTCAAAATTTCATCAAATCTTTCCCATTTGCGACAGCTAAGAAAGTATTGGTGAATTTTTGAGCATTTTTAATCAAGTGAAAATCATTAACATTGCATGTCAGAAATTAATAAATGTTTAATCCAAGTAAAATTTACAATTATGAAAACTATTAACGAAAACAACTTCAGATCAATGACTGCTGAGCAAATGAATGAAACAAGAGGTGGTTATTATATTATTATTACTTTTCCGAACGGAAAGAAAGTAAGAATTAAAGTAAAGTAATACTGAATACTACATTACAAGTCAGAAATTAATATTTAATTCCAAGCAAAATTTTACGATTATGAAAACTATTAATGAAAACAACTTTAGGTCAATGACCGCTGAACAAATGAATGAAACAAGAGGTGGTTACTATATAATAATTACTTTTCCGAACGGAAAGAAAGTAAGAATTAAAGTAAAATAAAGCTCTTGAAGCCTGTCAGGATTTAAAACGACCTGATAATAAAGAATTCATTCAAATTACCCACTGAAGTTTTCTTGCAGTAACACCTGCAAGTTTATTACTACCACATGGCAAAATTTCCTTTTTACCATCAGCATGATCAGATGGATTGCGGTCCCACTTGTTTGCGTATGATTGCAGCCCATTATGGTAAGCGTTTTTCGTTGGAGGAGTTGCGCGAAAAATCTCATTTTACCCGGGGAGGCGTTTCTCTGTTGGGTATCAGTGAAGCAGCCAGCAACCTGGGGTTTCGCACCTTGGGTGTATATGTGGGGTTTGAAGAGTTGAAAAACAAAGCTCCCCTGCCATGCATTGTCTATTGGAACCAACAGCATTTTGTGGTGGTCTACGACATTAAAACTGTCAAGGGGGAAGATTATGTGTATGTAGCCGACCCCGGCGCGGAAAAGCTTAAATACACCAAAGAAGAATTTTGCCGGTCTTGGCTCAGTACCCGTAAGGATGGGGCTGACGTAGGAATCGCGTTACTATTGGAGCCAATGCCTGATTTTTATGATCAGAAGGATGCCGAAAAAAAAAAGCCCGCGGACTCTCTTTCCTCTTTTCCTATCTAAAACCTTATAGAAAGCTAATATTTCAATTGTTTCTGGGGCTGTTCTTTGGCAGTCTGTTACAGCTTCTATTACCTTTTCTTACGCAGTCCATTGTCGATTTTGGTATATCGGCACAGGATATTCATTACATCTATTTAGTACTCATCGCTCAATTAGTGCTGATTTTTAGTGCTTCAACCGTAGAATTCATCAGGGGTTGGATATTGCTACACATCGGTACGCGAGTCAATATCTCCTTGATTTCCGACTACCTGGCTAAGTTGATGCGCTTGCCTATGGGTTATTTTGACAAAAAAATGACCGGCGATTTAATGCAACGCATGGGCGACCATACGCGCATACAGGATTATTTGACAAACTCCACGCTTAACGTGCTTTTTAGCATGTTTAATATCGTTATATTCACATTGATTTTGCTGTTTTACAATGTGACGGTTTTTTTGATTTTTGTCGTTGGGAGTGTTTTGTATTTTAGCTGGGTGAGTTTGTTTATGGACAAACGTGCTACCCTGGATCATAAAAATTTCGCACAACAGGCTGCTAATCAAAGTAATGTTATTCAGTTGATTACAGGTATGCAGGAAATCAAATTGAATGCATGTGAGCAACAAAAAAGATGGGAGTGGGAGCGCATTCAAGCCAGGCTTTTTAAGTTGCGCATCAAAGGCTTGGCGCTCAGTCAGTACCAGGATTCAGGTGCAATCTTTATCAACCAGACTAAAAACGTGATCATCACGGCATTGGTAGCCAAGTTTGTCATAGATGGACAAATGACTTTGGGGATGATGTTGTCAGTGCAGTATATCCTTGGACAGCTAAACAGTCCTATCGACCATCTGATCCATTTTTACCGTGAATCACAAGATGCTAAACTGAGTATGGAAAGGTTGAGCGAGGTGCATGACAAACCTGCAGAAGGTGAAAATGCCTCTGTCCCTCTGATAAATGAAATACCTGATCATCAGGATATTCACATCCATAATATGAGTTTCGCATACGATACAACATCAGTGGGAAAACCGGTATTGAAAAATATTAATTTACATATTCCGGCAGGGAAACAGACTGCCATAGTGGGGTTGAGTGGAAGCGGAAAAACTACACTACTGAAGCTGCTGCTTGGCTTTTATCAACCTCAACATGGTGAAATCTTGCTGGGTGACAAGGATCTGTCGGCATACAATTATCGGGAATGGCGAAAAAAATGTGGTGTGGTGATGCAGGATGGTTTTATTTTTACAGACAGCATTGCCGGAAATATTGCACCCGGAGAGGAGGAAATCGACAAAACAAAATTGCTTCGTGCTGTTAACATAGCTAATATCAGAGAGTTTGTCGAATCCTTATCTTCGAAATATGACACCAAAATCGGTTCCGACGGCTATGCGATCAGTCAGGGACAGAAGCAGCGTATCCTAATTGCCAGAGCGGTTTACAAGCATCCGGCTTACTTGTTCTTTGATGAAGCTACCAATGCTTTGGATACACAGAATGAGAAAGTTATCATGAATCATTTGGAGCAATTCTTTGAAGGAAGAACATCTGTAGTCATTGCCCACAGATTAAGTACAGTAAAGAATGCCGATCAAATAGTGGTATTAGACAATGGTGAAATTGTGGAAATTGGAGACCATGCATCACTCACTAAAAAGAAAGGAACTTATTATCATTTGGTTAAGAATCAATTGGAATTGTAGGATTGTTACTTATAAAATGACTGAATAAAGGAGATGAAAAGCAAACAGTGTAAAAGGTAAAAATAGATGATATGACCCACAAACACAGGGATTTACCAAAACAATCAACCGATACATCTTCGAAGAAGATGGAAGAAGGGAGCATAGAATTACGCAGTCGGGAAGTACAGGAAATTCTTGCCCGTCCGCCTAAATCACTGATAAGGTACGGAACATCAGTGATTTGTGGAGTTTTGTTAATTCTGATTGTTGGTAGCTTTTTCTTTGAATATCCTGATATCATTACCGGAGAATTGATTGTTACGGAAACACAGCAGTTACCGGATGCGGATGAATTCAAGCAAGATCAAATAATGGTGTATGCTGAGGTGCCGTCAGCAAGAGCCGGAAAAATCAAGCCCGGACAAAAAGTAAATATTAAATTAGATGCCTATCCATACCTGGAATTTGGAACGTTACAAGGTTTAACGCATACAATTGAATATATACCAGACGGAAATTATTATTTAGTTGAAGTGCAAATCGTAAAAAATTTAACAACGAACAGTCATAAAATAATATTTTTGAATGAAAGGACACCCGGTATAGTTGAAATTATAACGGATAATCGAAGTTTGATGGAGAGAATACTGCCTTTTTTGAAAAAATCCATCTGATTTATCTGTTAAATAATGTTAAATCTTCGCAGAAATAGCAATTTTTTTGTCATTTCTTGATGAACTTTTGCTCAAAATCTGATGAAACTTTGATGAAAAAATACAGGGGTCCTGTCTGTCTGTACTTGATACCAATTAAAAAGAACGGGAAAAACTGATGTGTTTTCAACTTTTTTGAGCCTATCACAAAATTGTTGTAAGCACATTTTTGTTGGATCAACGCATATTAAAAAGATTAAAATGAAGTTATATAATAAAATAATGAGCTGTTCTAAAAGTTCTTCAGGAGATTTGGATGCTTCAACTCAAAAAATTTTCCTCTCAGGAAATTATTAGAAAGAAGCAAAACTTATAACGATATGGAATTACAATCAATTTTACTCCCTGGTATGGTTCCCGGCCGTCCTTTGGTAATTGCCGGTCCTTGTTCAGCCGAGACGGAAGAGCAGGTAATGGAAACTGCCCGTCAGCTGCATGGATTTGGCATCAGGATTTTCAGGGCGGGGATTTGGAAACCCCGAACAAAACCCGGAAGTTTTGAAGGTGTTGGGAAAGAGGGATTACTCTGGCTAAAAAGAGTCAAGGAAAAATTGGGTATGTATGTAGCTACGGAAGTTGCCAATACCAGGCATGTACATGATGCTTTAGCTGCTGGTGTAGATATTTTGTGGATAGGAGCACGTACTACTGCCAATCCCTTTGCAGTTCAGGAAATAGCCGATGCATTGGAGGGAACGGATATTCCCGTGCTCATCAAAAATCCGGTCAATCCCGATTTGGATTTATGGATAGGAGCCTTGGAACGTATTTATAATGCAGGTGTACGAAAAATTGCCGCTATCCATCGTGGATTCAGTAGTTATGATGAAAAAATCTATCGCAATTTGCCTTTTTGGCATATTCCTATTGAGTTACGTAGGTTAATGCCTGAAGTACCCATTCTTTGTGACCCTAGTCATATTGGTGGGAAAAGGGAGTTGGTGGGACCGATTTCACAGCAGGCCATGGACTTAAATTTTGATGGTTTGATTGTGGAAACTCACCCAAACCCGGATAAAGCATGGAGCGATACCAAACAACAGGTTACACCTGAAATGTTGAATTCGATTCTAAATGCCCTGGTCATTCGTGATACGCATCAAACCACTGAAAGTTTAACGGCCCTACGTCGTCAAATTGACGAGTGCGATAATCATTTACTAGAACTTTTAGCTCGCAGAATGCGCATTTCTGAAGAAATAGGACAGTATAAAAAGGAACATAATATGGCTATTCTGCAAGAACAGCGCTACGACGAAATCATTCAGAACAGAATAGCACAAGCTGAACAAATGGGTATGAAAGGAGATTTTATAAAAACCGTTTTGATGGCTATCCACGAAGAGTCTGTCCGTCATCAAATGGAAATAATGAATAAATTATGAGCAAATAAATTGTCAGTTTTGCACATTTTGTATACTTTTGTGCCGAAATTTGTCATTTTGCATAAATGAAGCTGTCTTCAAAACTAAAAAAACAGCAAGATAAGGCTTATGCAGAAGGCATAAATAGTAAAACATATGAGTCATAATTTATTAAAAGGTAAAAAAGGGATTATTTTTGGTGCGTTGAATGATATGTCTATCGCCTGGAAAGTGGCAGAGAGATGTGTTGAAGAAGGTGCTACCGTTAGTTTGTCGAATACGCCTTTCGCTATCCGCATGGGCAATACGGAAGAGTTGGCAGAAAAGCTCAATGCGAAGCTGATTCCTGCGGATGCAACCAAAGTTGAAGAGTTGGAGCAAGTTTTTGATGAATCCATGCAAGCCATGGGAGGCAAAATTGATTTTATGTTACATTCTATCGGCATGTCTCCCAACGTGCGTAAAAAACGTACTTACGATGATTTAGATTACCATATGCTCAACCAAACTTTAGATATTTCTGCCATTTCTTTTCATAAAATGTTGCAGGTAGCTTATAAAAAAGATGCTATTAATGAATGGGGATCGGTAGTGGCTTTGACGTACGGTGCCGCTCATCGTACCATGTATGGTTACAACGATATGGCAGATGCCAAAGCTATGTTGGAGTCTATCGCCAGAAGTTTTGGATATATCTACGGTCGCAAGCGCAGTGTACGCATCAATACGATATCACAATCGCCGACCCTTACTACTGCCGGAAGCGGTATCAAAGGATTTGACAGCCTTATGGACTTTTCTGAACGTATGTCGCCTCTCGGAAATGCAACCGCTGCTGAGTGTGCAGACTATTGCATTACTTTATTCAGCGACTTGACGAAGAAAGTGACCATGCAAAACCTCTTTCATGATGGTGGTTATTCAAGCATGGGTATGAGCTACAGGGCGATGGAGCAATACATCAAAAGTTTTGAAGGTATCAAGGATGAAGACGGCAATGTTATTTATGGATAAAATCTGATTGACTTCATTTTTTGTCTTGATACAAAAAAACGAAGCAAAAAAATCAAGACTGTGCCCGCTTTGCTCGAAAAATTAGCGCCCGAACAGCTAAATCATCCAGACTCGCAACCCTGTACGTGATGTGTGACTTAACCCGTGCTTCGACAGGCTCAGCAACCATCGAAAGCAGCGTGGTTACTGAGCAAGGTCGAAGTACAGCAGTTGAACAATATAAGACACTGTCTTTTGCCTTCCAAACGAATAATATTATCTTTGCATGTATGAAAAAAGTAGTAGTTGTAGGTAGCGGATATCTTGCCAATATCGTTGCAGATGCCGCAATCAGGGGATTGCTTCCCGAGTTTGAATTTGTTGGAGTGTATTCTCAGTCTGTGCCAAGCTCCGAACGTTTGGCCGACAGGTTCCGAAAAGCCGGAAATGCATGTAATGCTTATCCTTCTTTAGATGCAATGTTAGCTTTAAAACCAGATTTTTTAATTGAAATGGCATCTCCCTCAGGAATGCAGGAAGTTGCCATCCCAACTTTAAAAAATGGAACTTCTATAGTATGTATTTCGGTGGGTGCTTTTGCTGATCAGGATTTTATGACAGAAGTGAAAAGAGTCGGAAATGAAAGTGGAACCCGTGTTTACATTGCTTCCGGAGCTACCGGTGGATTTGATGTATTACGAACTGCTGCATTGATGGGAAATGCCACAGCTAACTTCTTCAATGAAAAGGGACACGATCGGTTGAGAAATTCTTCGGTGTATGACCCAATTATTGAAACGAAAAAACATATTGTGTTTTCAGGCAATGCCAATGAAGCCATACGTACTTTTCCGACCGGGTTGAATGTTGCAGTAGCAGCATCCATTGCATCAGTAGGGACCGATAATATGCAGGTCACTATGCAGTCGACGCCCAATTTTGTGGGAGATACCCAGCGGGTTGAAATCAAAAATGATGAGGTTCACGCTGTAGTAGATGTATATAGTGCAACGCCCGCTATCGCTGCATGGTCAATTGTAGCCACACTTCAAAATATTGTATCTCCCATTGTTTTTTGATGGGAGATACTCCATAAGTATATAGTCATTTGTTTTTGGACCTATTTGTTTTCGAAATAGGCCGTCAGGTTAGCCAATACCTTTTCACTCAAACGAACAAAAGCTTGTTGCGTGCGACCGGTTGATACTTGCATGCACCTGACTCCCGGATGGTTGAGTAAATGTTCCCCTCCTAAAGCTCCTACGGTATCACAATACACCAAATTATCCGAGTCATTTAGCCAATTTATAAATGGTTTTTCTTCCCAGGCAGGAGATAAACCGGTATTGAAAAGAATTTTTTTGTTTCCAAAGCATGCAAATTCTTCTTCATAAAGCAACACAGTATTCTTATTCAGACAGCAGCACACAACCTCACAAGTTTTAAGAAGTTCCCTTAAAGGCATAAATTGATATCCTTTTTTAGCAGCATCCGGTTTTTCCGACCGTGAGAAATAGGCGATGTCAGCTCCGAAAAAATGCAAGGCATCGGCAATCATGCCACCTGACTTTCCCAATCCGATGATGCCTGCTTTCAAGCCTGTTATTTCCCGGGGGATGCCGTCCCATGCCTCTTGCTCAAAGCCATGAAAACAACGAACCAATTCACTGACGACATATTCCACTACTCCTTCATCACCGTAGTCGCGTATGCCCGTTACCGTAATGCCTCTGGAATTGGCAAAATGTATATCCACATTCGCACTTTCGGGAGAATATAGCGAACAACACATGCCGATGTATTTAACTTGTGGACATTTCTCTAAAGCAGACCGGGTAATGCGTGAGGTGTAACTCAGCAAAACTCCGTCCGCATCTCCAATGCGTGCAGCTACTTCATCATCGTCCTTTGGAATGTCATCGTACATGATCAATTCATGCGTGAATTTTTTAAGTTCTTTTTCAGCCGAAGGGATTAGCCCGACAGGCTCAATGGCTACTAATTTTTTAAACATCTGTCTTAATTTTGGTGCAAAAGGTAAATTTCTTATCGTATAAACAACAACTCTCTGTACTTTGGTAAAGTCCACATCTGATTATCCACAATCAACTCCAACTTATCCACATCATAGCGGATTTTATCAAAATAGGGGAAAACCGTATCGTGATAGGCTTTGGCTTTTTCGTATTCTCCCGATAATTGATGAGCGGCCTTACGTGCCTGAGTCATAGCATCCACATTGTTTTTGATGGTGCATATGCGCTCAGCAATTTCTTCCACCAAGGTTTTGTTCATGGAAGAAAGCTTTTCGGCCTGTTCAGCGGGATACACTTTAAACATCTTTACTACATTATCCAATAGTAAAGATTGATATTTCGTTACCACGGGGATGATGTGGTTCAAGCAAATATCACCCAATACGCGGGCTTCGATTTGTATTTTTTTGGCGTAAATATCCCATTTAACTTCATTGCGGGCGTACAATTCTTTTTCTGAAAGAACACCTACCGTTTTAAACATTTCTATGGATTCGGGTGAGGTGTATCTTTTGTAAATCTCCGGAATACTGCTTTCGCAATCCAAACCGCGCTTCAAAGCTTCTGCCTTCCATTCTTCACTATAACCATTGCCATCAAAGCGAATGGGTTTGGAGATTTTGATGTAAGACTTGATGACTTCAAAAATTGCTTGCTCTTTTGACAAGCCGTTTGCAATTTTCTCATCCACTTCCGTCTTAAATTCTTTCAACTGTGCCGCTACTATACTGTTCAATACAATTAAAGAAGAGGCACAATTGGCTGATGAGCCCACTCCTCTCAACTCAAATCTGTTTCCTGTAAAGGCAAAAGGAGAAGTTCGGTTTCTGTCGGTATTGTCCAACAATACCTCCGGGATATGCGGGATATCGAGTTTCAATATCTTTTTGTCGTGCATCACGATGGCTTCTTCAGAAGTGCTGATTTCTATTTTATCCAGTACATCGGAAATATGAGAACCAAGAAAAACAGACATGATGGATGGTGGTGCTTCATTGGCTCCAAGTCGGTGAGCATTGTTGGCAGTTGTGATGGAAGCCCGTAACAAGCCATTGTGCTTGTGGACAGCCATCAGGGTGTTGACTAGAAAAGTAATGAACTGAAGATTTTCAGCCGGTGTTTTTCCCGGGGTCAGCAAGCCTACGCCTGTGTCTGTCCCCAGCGACCAGTTATTGTGCTTGCCCGATCCATTGATGCCGGCATAGGGTTTTTCGTGTAACAACAAGCGAAATCCATGACGGCGAGCTACCTTTTTCATCAAGGACATGACGAGCAGGTTTTGGTCGTTGGAAAGATTGGCTTCTCCGTGTAGCGGAGCCAGTTCAAATTGATTGGGTGCCACTTCATTGTGCCTGGTCTTTAGCGGAATACCATATTTATAAGCCACAAATTCCAAATCTTTCATATAGGCAACCACCCGCGTGGGGACAGCCCCAAAATAATGGTCTTCCAACTGCTGATTTTTAGCAGATTCATGTCCGATCAAAGTTCTGCCGGTCAATGCCAAATCCGGTCGGGTAGCGTACAAGCCTTCATCAACCAAAAAATACTCCTGTTCCCAACCCAAATAGGAAGTTACCCGTTTTACCTTGGGGTCGAAATACTTGCAGACTGCCGTTGCTGCCTCATTGATTGCATGCAATGCTTTCAATAAGGGAGCTTTCATATCCAAGGATTCGCCTGTGTATGAAATAAATATGGTGGGAATGACCAGGGTGTCATCATAGATAAAAGCCGGTGAAGACGGGTCCCAGGCTGTGTATCCACGTGCCTCGAAGGTGCTTCTGATGCCTCCGCTCGGAAAGGAGGAAGCATCCGGCTCTTGCTGTGCCAGCAGTTTGCCCGGAAAAGTTTCTATGATTTTTTCTCCCGGTCCGTTGATATAATCTATGAAAGAATCATGTTTTTCAGCAGTTCCGTCTGTCAATGGCTGAAACCAGTGTGTATAATGTGTTGCACCTTTTTCGATTGCCCAACGCTTCATACCGGCAGCCACTTCATCAGCCACACTTCTGTCCAAAGGTACTTCGTTGTCCACTGCATCCTGCACTGCCATTAAAGCTTCTTTGGAGAGATATTGTGACATGGTAGAACGATTGAATACGTTGCAACCAAAGTATTCGGAGGGGAGTGCAGAAGGTGCTTCAACAGCAATTGCTTTCTTCTTGTGTGCTTCTTCAACAGCTTTAAAACGAAGTGATGACATAATTGAAAATTAATTTGACAACAATAGTATGTTTGACCTGATCAGAACATTAAACCGCAAATTTACAAGAAAAAAATCAATACTTATCTATTCGTTTTAAATTATCACTGAACCAACTCTTTAGATAGAAAGAATTGACCTCCCGATGAATCATTTAAAAAATTATAGCAATTACAATTTATTTCGTAAATTTGCCCCTGCTTTTGCAAAAAGTCAGAAACCAAATTTTAATAAAAGTATTACAATGAAACCAATGATTAAAAGTCCTTTGCAAATTGCGAGGGCATCTTATCAACCTAAATTACCTTCATCTTTGAAAGGAAATGTAATTCTGAAAGAAGGTGCAGCAACACAGTCTGTAGATGATCAGGAAGATATCAAGGCTTTGTTTCCAAATACCTACGGAATGCCGCTGATTAAGTTTGAACCGGGAGATACAAAAAAATATCCGGTTAAAAATGCAGGTGTGATATTATCCGGCGGCCAGGCACCGGGTGGTCATAATGTGATTGCGGGTATATTCGACGGGTTGAAAAAATTGAATCCGGAAAATAAATTATACGGTTTTTTGGGCGGACCAAGTGGTCTGGTTGATCACAAGTATATAGAACTGACCAAAGAAATAGTTGACGAATATCGAAATACAGGAGGATTTGACATCATTGGATCCGGACGTACCAAATTGGAAGAGGAATGGCAGTTTGAGAAAGGAGCAGAGATATGCAAAAAGATGAACATCAATGCCATCGTTATTATCGGTGGTGATGACTCCAATACCAACGCTTGTGTGCTTGCTGAGTATTATAAACAACACAACATCCCTATCCAGGTCATCGGATGTCCCAAAACTATCGACGGCGACCTGAAAAATGAGATGATTGAAGCATCTTTTGGTTTTGATACAGCATGTAAAGTTTATTCGGAGCTTATCGGGAATATTCAACGTGATGCCAGTTCAGCTAAAAAATATTGGCATTTTATCCGTTTGATGGGACGTTCAGCTTCACACATTACCCTTGAATGTGCTCTCCAAAGTCAGCCGAATATTTGTATAGTTTCCGAAGAGGTTGCAGCTAAAAATATGACTTTGTCAGACATTGTGGACGATATAGTTGAAGTTATCGTACACCGCGCAGAACACGGATTAAATTTTGGAACCATCCTGATTCCTGAAGGATTGATAGAGTTTATTCCCGCTATGAGGAAACTTATTTCCGAATTGAATGATTTATTGGCCCATAATAACGATTATAATGCGTTGGGAACTGACGACGAAAGACGCCAGTATATTAAAGGGACCCTTTCTCCTGAAAGTTCACAGGTTTATCGTGATCTACCTAAAGGTATTGCTCGTCAACTTACATACGACAGAGACCCGCACGGGAATGTGCAAGTTTCATTGATTGAGACGGAAAAGCTGCTGATAGAGATGGTTGCAAAAAAATTGGCTCATCTGAAAGCCACGGGTGAATATAAAGGTAAATTTGCTACTATCAGTCATTTCTTCGGATATGAAGGTCGTTGCGCCATCCCATCTAATTTTGATGCGAATTATACTTATTCATTGGGTTATACCGCAGCCGTTTTGATTGCAGAAGGTAAAACGGGGTATATGGCTTCTGTACGAAATACTACTGCGCCTGCTGATGAATGGATAGCCGGTGGTGTGCCGATTACGATGATGATGAATATGGAGAGACGCCATGGACAGATGAAGCCGGTGATTCAAAAAGCATTGGTGAAACTGGATGGTGCACCTTTCCAATTCTTTGCCAAGCACCGTCAGAAGTGGGCTGACGAAAATATGAGCTATATTTATCCGGGACCGATTCAATATTTTGGTCCGACTGAAGTTTGTGACCAGCCGACTAAAACGCTACAATTAGAGAAAGGACTGTAATTCAATTTAATCTATACGTTGGGACGAAACCCTCGTTGTTGGGGCGACCCTTGTGGTCGCCCCTATTTTTTTGTGGTCGATCCATTCCATTCCATTCGTTTTCGCCCGCTAACAAGAATTATTCTAAATAATAAGTGTATCTTTGTACTGTTTTAATTTCAAAATGAATATGTATTATCATTCAAAATACCGCATTAATTCCGAGATGAAGATGATTCATTTGTTGGAAGAGAATCATTTGCTTTTGCTTATGTTACAGCATTTTGAGATAGATTTTAGAGTGGGAGATTCGACCATTGCCCAGTTGTGCAGGGAATATGACATCAGTGAGAATTTATTTATCGGAATTACAAATCTATATAGCGGGGTAAGGGTGGCGAATAATACCTCTTTTTCTAAAAAAGACCTGCTTCGGGTTATTGTTTTTTTGAAAAATTCACACGTATACTATCGTTCAGATAAATATCCGCAGATAAGAAACTTTATTTTTCAACTGAAACAGAACCATCCTGACAAAGAATTAAAACTGTTAGAACGGTTTTTTGATGAGTACTTTGCGGAGGTTTTGGAACATTTGAATTATGAGGACACCATTGCTTTTCCCTATTTTATAGCCTTGCTTGAAAACAAAGAAAACACTGCTGCTTCCTCCAATTATTCATCGGATAAATACAGCGAACATCACACTGATATTGAATTAAAGCTTAAAGACTTAAAAAATCTGCTACTTAAGCATTTAAAAATCAGTGATGATTGGATGCTCCGCAGACAATTGTTGTTTGCGCTTTACGAACTTGAATATGACTTGTATATTCATTCGCTGATTGAAGAAACCATATTAATCCCTGCCGGAATCGGAATTGAAAATGAATAAAATCTTGCAACAAACCCGACAGCATATTGTGATTTTAGAAGCATCCAAAATCATATCGGAAGGATTATATGGTGTTTTGTTCCATTCAGAAATCAACTGTAAAATAGATCACTGTGATACGCTTGACGAGTTTTTTGAATTGTTTGAAACTAAAACTCCCCATATACTTATTGCCAACTCAATGCAGTTTCTGAACAGGGAAAAGGAAGTAAAAAAAATACGAAAAATTCATCCGAATATTCATGTCGTGGGGATGGATTATATGCATATGCCTAATATGAATGGTTTGTTTGATGCTTCTTTTTCGTTGTACGATCCGGAAGAGCAAATTATTCAAACCATCTCTAAACTTTTTGAAAAGCAACCTTTTGCTCATCAAACCAAAACCGATGATGACAGCCTTTCGGAGCGTGAAATAGAAGTGCTTACCGGAATAGTGAACGGGCTCTCTAACAAGGAAATTGCCGAATCACTCAATATCAGCATCCACACGGTAGCAACGCACAGGAAAAACATTACCGCCAAAACGGGCATCCGTAGTCAATCGGGACTTACCATTTATGCCATCTCCAAAGAGATAATCTCTATCGACGATTTTTCGTGATAAATATTCAACTAAGGACACCATAAAACATCCCTACTTCTAGTTATTTTTTTGTTAAAAATCCCCCATTTTGGGGATTGGAGTTGTTTTGTATTCACTGTATCTTTGCGACTTCAAAATAAATAAAAACTCAAACTAAAAATGAAAAGGAATTATCTATTGATTATTGTGTTGCTTTGCTTCGTGGAACTGTTTTCGCAATCAGCGAAAACCGATGCAATGCTTTTCGGACACGTTATCGACAAAGAAACTCAAAAACACTTGTCGTATGTAACTATCATGGTAAAAAACACAACGCTCGCTACTACTACTGACGGAACGGGGCACTTTAAATTGGTACACTTACCCGTTGGTAAACAAATAATCGTAGCTCAAACTCTGGGTTATAAATCGCAGGAAATAGAGGTGGAGATGCATGAAGGAAAGGGTACCGAAGTTTATTTTGAGCTGGAAGAAGACGTTTTTAACCTGGGACAAGTGGTAATAACCGGCACACGTACACCGCACTATGTAAAAAGTGTTCCTGTGCGTACTGAAGTAGTTACGTCGCAGGCACTTAAAAATAAAAACGCGTGGAATGTATTTGAAGCCTTAGAGGGTGTGCCTGGTATCCGGGTGGAAAATCAATGTCAGTTTTGTAATTTCACGATGGTACGGATGCAAGGATTAAGTTCCGAACACACGCAAGTGCTTATTAACGGACAACCTGTTTATTCTGGATTGGCGAGTGTGTACGGATTGGAACAGATCGGTACGGGTGATGTAGATCGTATCGAAGTAGTAAAAGGTGCGGGATCTGCTTTATATGGCAGCAGTGCCATTGCCGGAGCCATCAACATCATTGCAAAAGAGCCATCAACAATCCCTTATGTCTCTGCTGATCTACAGTTTGGTAATCACAACACCCGTGTTTATAATGTATCGGCATCGATGCGGAACTCGCAAGGCAATATTGGGATAAGTGCATATGCACAAAAAATTGATCACGGCGTTATTGATGAAACCGGCGAAGGAACTACCCGAAAAGAGGTATTTAAAAAAGATGGAATTTCGGATAGGGTGGCGTCAAAGCTACACAATATGGGACTGAATCTGTTTATCGATAATCCGTTTTTCGGGAAAGACAAACTCGTGTTGCGAGGGAAGGCCATCAACGAGAATCGCGAAGGCGGGGTGATCACAAACGACCAATATAAAAATCCGTTTACAGAAGGCACTGAAAACATCACCACAGACCGCTACGAAGTGGAGGCGGCTTACAATAAACTGTTCGGAGAAAATTCCACCTTGAATTTTACCAACACTTACATCAATCATAATCGAAATGCTACCAATGATTCATTTTTGGGCGATTACATGGATACGCATGAAGGTGAGTCGCCTAATGTGGAAGATATGCGTCCCTATTTAGCTATTGAAAACTCATTGGTTTCCACTGTCACATTTGGAACAAAATTAAGCAACCATCATTTACTGTTTGGCGTGCAGAACTATATTTCCCGGCTGAACGAGTCGGGGCTTTACGTGGTCGTAGATGAGTCAAGTGAGTATTTGGGCGAGGCTTATAAATCAACTGCTCGTAAGGGGGCCAATGAAATAGGTGCATTTATTCAGGATGAGTGGCATGTAACCGATGATTTGGTCGTGGTGCCGGGCGTGCGGGTGGATTATCATAAGTCGGGCGAAAAGTACAGCTCCGACAAGAAAGTATTTGATCAGGATTTTCCCAAAACGGATTTCGCTGAAACAAGTGTCAATCCCCGCCTGGCAATTAAATACAATCTCGGGAAACATTGGGTGTTGCGGGCAAATGCCGGAACAGGATTTCGCGCTCCTTACGGATTTTCGGAAGATTTGCATTTGTGCAGCGGTTCGCCCCGTGTGTGGAAGTCATCGGACTTGGAAGCCGAAACTTCTCGCAGTGCCAATATCTCGGCAGATTATTACGGACACAAGTTTCAAGTAAGTGCCAATCTGTTTTATACCTATTTGAAGAATAAAATAGACTTTGCCGATGCCGATGATCAAGTGAAAGCATTGGGTTACACTTATCAGTGGAATAATGTGGACGACGCAACGGTAAAAGGTGCTGAGCTGACCGTTTTGGTTAATCCTGTTCGCAATTTGAATGTAGGGGCAGATTTCACTTTGAATCACGGAGCATACAAAAACATCCGCGAGGATTGGAAAGAAACTCAATTTGCCGATATCAGCAAATATATTCCCCGATTCCCTACAACGAGCGGAAGTGTGAAGGTAGAATATACGCCCGGTTCATGGAATTTTACCGTGAACGGATTGTATCAGGGTAAAATGTATATCGATTATTTGAGCGAAACGGAGGAAAATTCTAAAATCAAAGAAACCAAACCTTATATGACGTTTAATGCGAGTGTGTCTAAGTCATTCGATATTGTGCGTCTTTACGCGGGAGTCAAAAACCTTTTCAACTATGTGCAAGACGAAAAGTATTTAGACGATGCCGCCTTTATGTACGCACCTGTCTACGGAGCAATGTATTATGTGGGAGTATCTGTAAATTTGAGTAGGTAGGAAGTAGAATAAAGAACAAAGACGAAAAGATAAGCCCCCTAAATCCCCCAAGGGGGGACTTTGGGAAGAGTGGGTTGTTTGAAAAAAGGATAAAAGCAAATAATCCGCAAATTCAATCAAATTTGCGGATTATGTTCCTTGAATTTATTAGAATTGATACTAACGGCTTTCGCGACGTTTGTTGTGAATGGTATTATTGTTTAATAATCCTCATCGTATTAACCCCTTCCCCTGTTTCTACTCTCACCATATAGATACCGGCAGGCAGATGGGCGAGCTTGATTTCGCTTATGTTTTCACCCATGTTTTGGGCTACGGCGGTGCCGTTTATATCATAGATACGTATGGCGGTAACCGCTTTTTCTGCCCGTATATGCAGGATGTCATTTACAGGATTGGGATAGAGGCTAAGGCCGTGGGTGCTGAGTTTATAAGTGCCCGTATCTATGTCTTTCTCTATATTAACTTGAGTTTTAACGATAGTACCGCTACTACAAATAGCCCTATTCTCGGGGTCAAACGCTGCATCAGCAGGCTCGGAAATAAAGCAGCCGACAAGAGTTATATCGGAAAATTCGGTAATAGAACCCACGTTGGTACCTGTAGCCGTTACGGTAGCATTGTTGATAATAAGTGTTTCGGTGCCAAGAGAACCTGCAATACCACGTCCTAGAGCAGTGGCGCTTAGAGTACAGTCTTGGATGGTGAGCGAAGCTCCATTATGAACAAACATCGCATATTCATTAGTATAAGTGTTGCTTGTAGTTAGCGTACCGCTACCCATAATAGTACCGGGTTGTTCAATATGAACAGCACACCAACCGTTGGCAGTTATAGTATTACTACCCACAACATTTATTTTTAGCCCATTGAGAGCGGAACGAATGCCGTTGACCTCGCCTGTTACAGAGATAGTAGCGTCATTAAGCGTAAGAGTTTGCGTACCGGAATCGTAGGTTACAGTTCCGCTTACACCGTCAATAACGCTTAGGTCGCCACAGTTGGCATTTGTTACCTGCGTGCCACCAATCCACAGGTTGTAGTTTACAATCGGTATTATCTTTACTGTTTCGGTAATGATAGTACCTGCTCCATCACGTACGGCAAAAAAAGTATCTGCTCCTTTGGTTGCGACTGCCCCCGCAGGCTCGGAAATAAAGCAGTCGGTAAGGGTTATATCGGCAAAGCCGGAAATAGAACCTTGACTTGTGCCTGTAGCTGTTACGGTAGCATTATCAATGGTAAGAGTGTTATTAGAAGTACCGATAATGCCTCCTCCTGCACTTATAGTATTTACCGTACAGTTTTTGATAGTAAGCATACTATTGTAAGCATTGATCGCTTTGTCATTTTTCTGATTGGTTACAGTGAGCGTACCGCCACCTAAAATAGTAGTAGAACCCGCAAATTCTATTGTTGACCATCCGTTGTTGGTTATTGTGTTATTACCCAGAACTACTACAGTTAATCCTTCAATATAAGACCAATTTCTTTTGTGATAATTGCCGGTAAGTTCGCTAATAGCGGCATTATTAAGCGTAAGGGTTTTGGTGTCGGAGTTGTAGCTTATCGCACCTGCCGTTACGCAGGGGTTACCGGTACTTAGGTCATTTTTATTGGCATCCGTTACCCATACACCACCAATCCGAAGCTGATAAGTAACATTTTTTATCGTTACTTCCGCTGTAATGACAGTGCTGCCATCTGCAGCCGTTATTTTGCCGCCGGTTACTTTTGCCCCGTCAGGAGAGAATACAGAGCAGGCGGTAAGAGTTATACTATTGAAGCCGGTAATAGAACCCTCGTTGGTGCCTGTAGCCGTTACGGTGGCATTGTTGATAGTGAGTGTTTCGGTGCTACTGCTACCTGTAATACCGCGTTTGCCGGCTGTAGCGTTTACTGTACAGCCTTGAATAGTAAGCGAAGCGCCGGCGCTAGCAAATATTGCATCGCTATTTGTACCGCTGCTTACACTTAGCGTACCGCCGCCCGTAATAGAAGCGGATTGATTAAATTGTATTGCCGCCAAATTATCGCTTTGTACCGTATTATTGTCCACAACTTCTATTTTCAGCCCGGCAATATCGGAAAGAATTCCGTTGACTTCACCTGTTACAGAGATAGAGGCGTTATTAAGCGTAAGGGTTTGGGTGCCGTGATCGTAGGTTACGGTTCCGCTTACACCGGAAATAACGCTTAGGTCGTCACAGTTGGCATTTGTTACCTGCACACCACCAATCCATAGGTCGTAGTTTACAATCGGTATTATCTTTACTGTTTCCGTGACGACATTACCCGATTTACATACGGAACCGCCTGTTGGCTGTGCACCGGCAGGCTCGGAAATAAAGCAGCCGGTGAGGGTTATACTGCTGAAGTGAGTAATAGAACCTACGTTTGTGCCTGTGGCTGTTACGGTAGCATTGTTGATGGTGAGTGTTCCGCCGTTATTGTAACCTGCAATACCTCGTCCGTTTCCAGTGGCACTTACCGTACAGTCTTGGATGGTGAGCGAAGTGTTATAAACAAATATTGCTAAGTCATCAGCTTTGGAGTTGCTTGCACTTAGCGTACCGCTACCCATAATAGTACCGGGTTGTTCAATATGAATAGCACACCAATTGTCGGCAGCTATATTATTATCACCCACAAGATTTATTTTCAGCCCATTAAGAGCGGAACGAATGCCGTTAACCTTGCCTGTTGTTGAGATAGTGACATTATCAAGCGTAAGGGTTTTGGTATCGGAGTTATAGCTTATCGCACCTTCCGTTACGCAGGGGTTACCGGTACTTAGGTCATTTTTATTGGCATCCGTTACCTGTACCCCGGCAATCTGAAGGTTATAAGAAACAAATTTTATTGTTACTTCCTCTGTAATGACAGTGTTGCCACTTGCATCCGTTACTTTACCGCCGGTTACTTTTGCTCCGTCAGGAGAAAAAATAGAGCAGCCGTTAAAGCTTATACTACCGAAGTCTTTGATTAAACCGGTGCTTGCAGTTGCAACTGTTACGGTAGCATTATTGAATGTAAGCGGTCCGCTACCGTTGCTTCCAATGGCTACATTGCCACCTGTAGTATTTAGTGTGCAGTTTTCGATAGTGAGCGGTTTATTCTGAGTCCATAGGCAAGCATAGTTAGTATTGTTGGTTATAGTAAGTTTACCGCCCCCTAATATAGTAGTAGAGTTATATAATACTATTACAGAATAAGCGTTGGTGCTGGCGGTTATGGTATTATTATTACCCACAAGCTCTATTTTTAACCCTTCGATATAAGACCCAATACCGTTGACAGCGGTTGTTACAGCGATAGTAGCGTCTTCTAACCTAAGGGTTTTGGTGTAGGGATTATAAGTAACTGAGGTTCCGGTTACTCCGGGGATACCTTTTAAATCATCCTTGTTAAGCCCCGTTACTTGCACGCCACAAATAACAAGACCGTAGGAAGCAGTCCGAGCTATCTCTACTTCCGTAGTTAGAACAGTGCCACCGTCATTCGTTATACTGCCACCGGTTACTTTTGCACCCTCAGGCGAGACAGGAGAACAGCCGGTAAGGGTTATACTATTGAAACCGGTAATAGAACCCTCACCGGTGCCTGTAGCTTTTACGGTAGCATTATTAATGATGAGTGTTTCGCTGCCACTGTGACCTGTAATACCACGTTTGCCACCTGTAGCACTTAAAGTACAGTCTTTGATGGTAAGCGAAGTGTTTAAAACAAATATTGCATAGTTATTCGCCGCAGCATTGCTTGTACTTAGTGTGCCGCTACCCATAATAGTAGCCGGTTTATTAAATTGTATTGCCGCCCAACCGTTGCTACTTACATTATTATTGGTGCCGACTACTTCTATTTTTAGCCCGTCAATATTGGAAAGAATGCCATTAACACCGCCTGTTACAGCGATATTAGCATCTTCGAGCTTAAGGGTGTTAGTGTTGGAATTGTAAGTTACCGTACCCTCTACGCCATTAATAACGCTTAGGTCATCCTTGTTTGCACCTGTTACCTGTACACCACAAATATGGAGATTGTAGGAAGCAGTCGGTGCTATCTTTACTTCCGTTTTTAGGATATTGTTATCGGCATCCGTTATACTGCCACCGGTTACTTTAGCACCCACAGGCGAGACGGGAGAGCAAGCGGTAAGGTTTATACTGTTGAAGTTCATAATAGAACCTATGTTTGTGCCTTTAGCTTTTACTGTAGCATTGTTGATGTTGAGTATTTCGCTGCTACTGCCACTGTTACCCATAATACCACGTCCGTCTGCTGTAGCACTTAAAGTACAGTCTTTGATAGTGAGAGGAGCATCTAAAACAAATATCGCACAGTTATTCGCCGCAGCGTTGCTTGTACTTAGTGTGCCGCTACCCATAATAGTACCGGGTTGTGCAATATGTATTGCTGCCCAACCGTTGGCAGTTATCTTATTATTATCACCCACAACTTCAATTTCCAGCCCATTAATACCGGAACAAATACCGTTGACATCGCCTGTTACAGAGATAGTAGCGTCATTAAGCGTAAGGGTTTTGGTAGTGGAGTTGTAGCTTATCGCACCTGTTACCGTATGACCATTAGTGCCGTTAATAACTGTTAGGTCGCCTTTATTGACGTCTGTTACCCGTACACCGGCAATCCAAAGATCGTAGTTTACTGCCTGCACATTTGCAGTGCCTAATAGCATCGCCAGAAGGATGGCGAGCGTGAATCTGATTTTGTGATTTTTTTTCATGATGTTTATCTGTGTTGAAAGTTTAATATTTTAGGGGAACTTTGGAGACAATGAGTTGAAATAAGGAAGAGGCACGTGAAACATAAAATGTCCTTGCTCTTTGTTCTTTGTTCTTTTTGTCTTTGTTCTTTTTGTCTTTGTTCTTTTTGTCTTTGTTCTTTTTGTCTTCTAAATTTTAAAGTTATCAATTGGTATTAAATACAAACGGCCTGAAACTTTGTCTCTATTCGTACAAAATTTCAAGCCGCTTGGTGCTATTTCTTTTAATAAAATATAAAAATTTGTTAAACGGTGGGGTGGACACTGTTCTCATCCCTGCCGAAGTGCCTCGGTAAGTATCAGCCTGACCAGTATGAGGGTAAAGTGTATTCGTAAGTCAACTTATCTAGCATAGAACACTCAAAGGTATGGAAAAACTCAATTGGCCAAGGCAAATAAATGATAAAAAAGTTAATAAAATACAAAGTTAGGAAAATTAGTAAGCAAGAAAATATTTCTAATATCCCCACTTCAACCATACGGCGCCCCAGGTAAATCCGGCACCAAAAGCTGTTAGGATGATGTTATCTCCTTTTTTGAATTTTTCTTCGGATTCCCACATGCAGATAGGAATAGTAGCAGCTGATGTGTTTCCGTATTTTTGAATATTGATGATGACCCTGTCGTAATCCACACCTGTTCTGTTGACCACTGCATCAATGATGCGAAGGTTGGCCTGATGAGGGATCAACCAATTAACATCTTCAGATGTTAAATTGTTTTTCTTCATGATGTCTTCGGATACGCCGGCCATGCCTATTACGGCATGTTTAAATACCACCTGACCTTCCTGATAAACTGAATGCTCCCGGCGGTCTACCGTTTCATGAGAAGCAGGGTTTACCGATCCTCCTGCTTTTTGAAACAGATGCTTACCTCCTGCTCCGTCAGTGAAAATCATAGAATCCATCACGCCTAACTCTTCCTGAGTAGGTTCAACCAAAACTACACCCGCACCATCACCAAACAGTGGGGCAGTGGTTCTGTCTTCATAATTGGTAATGGACGACATCTTTTCAGCACCAAATACCAATACTTTTTTATATCGTCCGGATTCGATAAAGGCGGCAGAGCTTGTCAGTCCCACAATAAAGCCCGAACATGCGGCCTGCAAATCAAAAGCAAGTGCATTTTTAATCCCTAATTTGTCGGCTACGACCGATGCACAGGAAGGAAAGATGTAATCCGGCGTGGAGGTAGCCATTAAGATCAGATCAATTTCCTCCGGCTTGGTACCGGTTTTTTCAAACAAATTTTCCGCTGCCTTAACAGCCATATAGGAGGTTCCGGTATTTTCTTGTTTTAGAATTCTGCGTTCCTTGATGCCGACACGTGTAGTGATCCACTCATCACTCGTGTCCATCATGGTGCTAAGCTCCTGATTGTCCAGAATATACTCCGGAACATATCCGCCTACACCGGTGATAACTGCATGAATCTTTTTTGACATACTTAAACAGTAATAGTTTTTTCAACTGCTAACTTACCTCTGTAGTAACCACATTCACCACATACGGTGTGATAGATATGGGCCGCACCACAGTTAGAACAAACAGCAAGTGTTGGAGCTTTTGCTTTATAATGAGTCCTTCTCTTGGCTGTGCGGGTTTTCGATTGTCTTCTTTTAGGATGTGCCATTTTTATGTTTTAATTAATTGTTCTCAAAATTTATATGTTTTAAACTTTCCCACCTGGGGTCGGTTTGTGTATCTTCTTCGATTATTGAGTCATTTTCAAAATCATGATCATCGCTACCCTCATCTTCGAACAGAGCTTCGTCTTCAGTGTCATCTTTGTGACGGATCATATGGCGTCTCAGTTTATCAATCATGCTTTTGTTGCATTCTCCCGGAGCATGTACGTGCTTGATGGGTATGTTCAAAATGATGAATTCATATAAAAACCAGGCGATGTTAATACTTCCTTCTGCTTCGGGAACAATGACGGTATCATTTTCTTCTGCAAATTCACTCCCGAATTTAGCATGAATTGTTTCTTCGTATTTGATGTGCTGGTCCATGTCATCCAAACACCTGTCACAGGGAAGCTTGATAAAACCATCCAGCTTGAACGTCAACTCATAGGTCGATAGTCTTTTTTGGACGTGAACATTTGCCCGGACATTGCCTTTTTTTACCTCAACACTATCGATTTTGGCAAAAAAATCATCATCTAAATTGTACTTGAAAATTTGAACTTTGTCGTCTGCAATTTCCTTCAGATTAATGTTATATTGTCCAAACTTTGACATAGTTTTTTCTGATTTTAAAAAACCGTGCAAAAATACACAAAAAATAGCAAACAGAAAACTAATATACAAAATATTAAGCTTCTCCCCCTCCAAATCCCATTGGAATGGGTGGCATCATCTGAGATTCGGAAATTTTTATCTTGCCGTTCTGGGCTTCATACTTGGATATGTTTTCCTGCAAAGCAAATAAGAGCCTTTTGGTATGCTCAGGGGTTAAAATAATGCGTGATTTAACATTTGCCTTGGGTGTTCCGGGCATAATTCTGACAAAATCAATTACAAATTCTGAACTTGAATGGGATATGATGGCAAGATTGGAGTAAATGCCTTCTGCAATTTCAGGGCTTAATTCAACATTAAGCTGTGTGGGTTTTTTTTGATCCATAATGTTTTTTTTAAATGTGTAATACAATTAATATAATAGGGACTGTCTCAAAACAAATATTCAATTTTCTCCTTCTTCAAAGTCGCCTATAGGTAAACTTTTCCTTGGCTTTATACCCAACTCTCTGAGTTCCTCTGCCTGACGCATCAGATTTCCGCGTCCGGTTGCAAGTTGACCGAAAGCTGCTGTATAGGATTCTGTCGCTTGATTTAATTTCTTACCTATGTCTTTCATGTTATCGACAAATCCTGCAAATTTATCATATAGTAATGCGCCTCTTTCAGCAATAGCCAGGGCATTTCGGTTTTGATATTCTCTTTTCCACAAATCTGAAATTAACTTCAGTGAAGTGATTAAGTTCGTGGGGTTCATCAGCAAAATCCTTTTGTCGTAGGCAAATGACCATAAGTCTTTGTCGCCTTGCATGGCTGCAATATAGGCAGGTTCGCTCGGAATGAACATCATCACAAAGTCGAGTGATCGTTCGTAATCGTCGTATCCTTTGGCACTCAAGGTGATGATATGATTTTTAATCGCAGCCACATGGGCATCCAATTCTTTTTGCTGAACCTCCGGGTCGGGAGCATTGATGTATCTCGTGAACGCATTCAGAGAAACTTTGGAGTCTATAATTACAGTGCGATTATCAGGATACTTGATAACTGCGTCCGGACGCATTTTTTTATTTTCAGAACTTGAGCGTAAAGGTTTACCTTCTTCATCCTTAAGCTCTTTTTGTATGAAATATTCTTCGTCTTTCCGCAATCCGGATTTTTCTAAAATGGACTCTAATATCATCTCGCCCCAGTCGCCCTGTGTTTTGCTGTCTCCTTTCAACGCTTTTGTCAGATTGCGGGCTTCTTCGCTCATCTGCTGATTCAAATCGGCCAGTTTTTTAACCTCATTGCCAAGGGAAAAGCGCTCTTTGGATTCTTTGTCGTACACTTCCGTTACGGTTTTCTTAAATTCCCTGATGTTTTCATCCAAAGGTTTTAAAAGGGCTTCTAAATTTTCTTTGTTACGTTGGGTAAAACGCTGTGACTTATCTTCCAAAATTTCGTTGGCAAGGTTTTTAAATTCGGCGGCGTATTTTTCCCCTATCTTGTCAACTTCCTCTTTCAGGGTAGCCAGCTTTTCTTGTAATGCCTTGACCTCGGCCTCTTTCTCGGTAGTTTTTACGTTTTGCGCACTCAGTAATTTATCTTTTACATCTATTTTATCCAAAAGGGCATCCAACTCGTTCTGCTTTTCATCAAGCTGTTTTTCGAGATTGCTGATTTCATTCTCGGTTCGGGCTCTCAAAGCAGCAAATTCTTTATCTAAATCAGCATAGTTATTTTTTTCAGTCAGAACAGCACGTGAAACCAGATTTTTTGCAAGCAGATATCCTATTATCAAACCTGCTGCAATACCGATAATAACTAATACAATGTTCATGATGGCATGGATGTGTAATGAATTTAACCTAAGGCACCTTATTGTTTTTATAGTTGAATATACAACCTCGCAAAGTAACAAATTTTTTCTGATTATCACATGGGAACTATGCCGGAATTCTCAACTTTCATTAAAAAATCCATGTAAACCCAAGTAAAAAATCTATCTTTGTGCTCCAAAATGATACAATTAATCTTCAATGAAAATGAGATTTAAATTACCGATTGTTATTCTGCTTCTTTCTGTTGCGGCTTTGTGTGGACTGAATGCACAAAAAATCATGTTAGAAGGCGGATACTTCAATCCCAAAAGATTAGGCAAGGCAACCAGTGAAACTTATTTTGATGCGGTTCGCATCGGCGCTTCAACGGATTTCGATTTGAAATACAATTTTGCCGTGCAAACGGGTTTGTATTACAACATCGGATACTCAAAAAAAGTTCAGGGATACGAGAGTGTTTTTGATAGTATAATTTACAGAAGTTGGAGCCACGCAATGGAAGTACCTTTGCGCCTGGTATATAACCAGCCTTTGTTTAAAGACTTCAAGATATTTGGCTTTTTGGGTCCCAATTTTCAAATCGGATTGATTCAAAATCAAAAGACCATTTCCTATTTGGATGATCCTGCTGTGTATCCCCATATCATTTCCGGAAAAAGCAGCATGTATAAACCGGATAATAACCGCATCGGTTTAAAATCAGGTTTGCATCGTATCAACTTTCAATTGGGTGCAGGCGGTGGTGTGCAATGGCGGCAATTTATGCTCAAAGGTGGTTACGATTGGGGCATCAATAACCTTGATAAAAGTAAAGTTGACTATGTGCGACAAGGTAATTGGTACGTGTCTTTCGGATATCAATTCAGCTTGCAAGTTCCACAGAACAAATAAAAACAAATTACGATCGTATGAACCTCTACGATATTTTTCTTAAACATCCTGTTGTAACAACCGATAGCAGAAATTGTCCCGTCGGCTCTGTGTTTTTTGCCCTGAGGGGAGAAAAATACAACGCGAATGCTTTTGCTGCCGAAGCGCTTGAGAGAGGTTGTTCCTTTGCTGTTGTTGATGAAGCTGAATATGCTCTTGACGATCGCTATATTCTCGTGGAAGATGTGTTGTGCTCTTTGCAAGAATTGGCTGCCACGCATAGGAAGCGATTAGGAGTGAAAATTATCGGTATCACTGGTTCAAATGGAAAAACAACGACCAAAGAACTGATCACAGCTGTCTTAAAAGAGAAATACCGGGTACATGCTACCCCGGGAAATTTGAACAACCACATCGGTGTGCCTTTGACACTTTTACAGCTTACCAACCAACATCAGTTGGCCGTTATTGAAATGGGTGCCAATCATCCGGGAGAAATAAGACAATTGTGTGAAATTGCACAACCAGATTTTGGCATTATTACCAATGTAGGAAAGGCTCATTTAGAGGGCTTTGGCTCTTTCGGGGGAGTGATGAAAGCCAAGGCGGAACTATATGCGCATATTGCGTCCAACGGCATGGGGGTCTTTATCAACAGCGATTTGGATTATTTGCAAGAAATGGCTGTCGGTGCGGGACTTCCTTCCGATAAGCAAATTGCATACAGCATAAAGAGTCATCCTGATTTGTCCATTATTACAGGTAAAATCGTTTCCGGCGATCCGTATTTAACCATGCAATGCCAAACGGGCAGCACTTTTGAAATTGTCACACACCTGGTTGGAACTTACAATGCTGAAAATGTGTTGGCTGCTGTGGCTATCGGGCATTTCTTTGGGCTAAAGAACTCACAGATAAAGCAAGGAATTGAGGTTTTTGTTCCCCAAAACAATCGCTCTCAATTCTTCGAAACGGGTAAAAACAAACTGATCATAGATGCTTATAATGCGAATCCCACCAGCATGGAGGCTGCTATTTTGAATATCAGGCAACTGAAACATGACAATAAACTGTTAATTTTGGGAGATATGCTGGAACTTGGAGAACACGCAGTATCTGAACATCAAAAGATAGTGGACCTGATAAAAGAAAAAGGATTCCAATCCGTTTATTTGGTCGGAAGTACATTCAAAAAAACTCAACACACTTATCGCACTTTTGATGACGTGGATAAACTCTGTGTGTTTCTTTTAGAAGAAAAGCCCGAAAATCAAATCATATTGATCAAAGGCTCCAGGGGCATTCAATTGGAAAAAATTATTACACTTTTATAAAAACTACTAACTACCAACTACTAACTACTATCTACTAACTACTAACTCATGTTCAAATCTAAAAATCTGATTTATATTATCCTTATTTTACTGGTTGTTGCGTTGATCGGTGTTGTATTGTACTTATACAATGATGCCAGGCAGAAAGAGTTGGAACTTGAATCTGTTACTGAAATTATGGATCAGGAAAAAGAACGTGTAGAAGAAGAATACATGGATCTGACCTATCAATTTGATGGTTATACTACGACTGTTCGCAATGATTCATTATTGAAAGAATTGGAAACAGAAAAAGAACGTGTTCGCGAGTTGTTGGAAGAGCTGCGTAATACCCGCGCCACCAATGCCCGGAGGATAAAAGAATTGAAAGATGAACTCGCTTCTATAAGGAAAGTCATGATGCATCTGGTGGCTCAAATTGATTCCCTGAATACTGAAAACATACAACTCAAACAAGAAAACAAGGAGATTAGGTTAAAATATGAGGCTTCTTCCCAGGAAGTCGAGCTATTATCGAGGGAAAGAGAAGATTTGCATGAAGTGGTTACAAGGGCTTCAAAACTAGAAGTAGTTGATTTTAACGTTATCACTTTAAATGATAGAAACAGGAAAACCGGAATTTTCGGTCGCATTGCCCATTTGCAATTTGATTATACGATAGCGAAAAACATCACCGCAGAACCCGGATCTAAAGTCATGTATATCAGGATTACCCGACCCGACGGAGAGTTGCTGACCAAAGACATCAACAATGTGTTCAGCTTTGAAAACGGCATGATAGGCTATTCTGCTAAAAAAGAATATGAATATGGAGGTGAAGCCTTGAGCGATGTTATTTACTGGAAAGTAGAAGAAATTCTTTATCCGGGCACCTATCGCATCGATTTTTTTACTGATGGTAATATTATAGGTAGTTACACCTTTCTTCTGAAAAAATAACATCATTGATACCATGGTTCCGCGGGAAGCTAAAAATTTTATCAAGGCAGCAAAAGATATCGCTTTCAACAGGAAGCACCGGAACACCATTCATTTCAATATAACACAATACAATCGAGCCGTAAGGGCAGGCATGTCGCGTTATAAAGACATCGAATATGCCAGAGAACAAGCGGCAGCCATCAAAAAAGATGTACTACAGCATTGGAGTGAGTATCTGTTAACTTTTGAGAAAAACTGTCTGTCGAACGGCACGGAAGTTTTGTGGGCGCAAGATGCCCGGGAGGCGCAGCGATTTATCACCGAAATCATAAAAAAACATGACGCTAAGCTCATTGTAAAGAGTAAGTCGATGACCACGGAAGAAATTGAATTTAATAAAATTGCTGCTTCAGTCGGTTGTGAATCTATAGAGACAGATTTAGGGGAATTTATCGTGCAGGTCGCCGGAGAAAAGCCTTACCATATTGTTACGCCTGCCATGCATAAATCGAAGGAAGATATTGCCCGCTTGTTTCATGAGAAATTCGGCTTGCCGGTTTCGGGCACTCCCGAGGAGATAGCCGCTTTTGCCCGTTCTTTATTGAGAAGCAAATACTTACAGGCTGATATTGGTGTTACGGGTGCTAACTTCTTAATAGCTGATATTGGGGGTGTTTCCGTAACTGAAAATGAAGGTAATGCGTTGATGTCAACTGCTTTCCCGAAAGTTCACATTGTGGTTGCCGGTATGGAGAAGATCATCCCGAAAATGAGCCAGCTTGCCTTGTTTTATCCTTTATTGGCGGTGCACGGAACCGGTCAGCAAATGACGGTTTACAATACCATTTTTACCGGTCCTCGTAAATCATCTGAAACAGACGGTCCGGAAAAGATGTACATAATTTTGTTGGACAATGGTCGCACAAGCGTGTATCAGGACGATAAAGCCTATCAATCACTTGCCTGTATTCGTTGTGGAGCATGCCTGAATGCATGTCCGGTTTACAAAACCATTGGCGGTCACGCCTATCATGCCACTTACAGTGGTCCCATCGGTTCCGTTTTGACTCCATTTTTAAAAGGCTTTAAAGATTTTTCTCACCTGAGCTTTGCATCCACCCTTTGTGGGGCCTGTAATAAAGTTTGTCCCGTTCGGATTCCGCTTACCGACCTGTTACTCGAAAATCGTCGAAAAAGTGTAGAACAAGGTCTGCAACCCTTGGCGGAGAAAGTGGCAGTTAAAGGATTTGGTTTCGTCAGTTCGAATCGGAAAACAATGGACTTCATTCCTTCAAGTGTAAAAAATATTGTAACTTTGCCCCTTAATTATTTAGGATGGGGGCCTCAGCGAAAGATGCCGGATTTTGTAAAAAAATCTTTTTCAGTCAAGATGAGAAAAGGGAATAAAAAACAATGAAATATCTTGCAAACAATATGATGAGCAAACTAACAAACAAACTGATAATTTTTGGTTTCATACTATTTTCTGTGGTCTTAGTCTCTGCTTGTGAGGAAGAAAAATATGCCGATTGGAAAATTATGAATGAACAATGGCTTGAGGAGTTTAAAGAGATTCATAAAAATGATTCCAACTTTTTCGTGACTGAAAGTGGTTTGTGTTATCATGTGATATACAGCAACGAATATAAATATACCAGACCGCATCCCACCAGCAGGATCAGGGTTTCGTACAAAGGGCAACTTATTTCGGGGAGGGTTTTTGATGCAAAAGAAGATACTTATATGTATTTGGAACAGTCTATCAGGGGTTGGCAGGAAGGGCTGCCGCTGATGCGTGATGGATGGCATTTTATCTTCTATGTACCTGCTGAGTTAGCTTATGGTAAAAAAAGTCAAGGCCTTGTACCTCCTCACTCCGTGTTGAAGTTTGATATAGAATTAATAAAAACAGATAATTATTGAATGTCTTGAAAGCTAAATTATTTAAAATCGATCTTGTACGCTGCTTGCCGGGTTGTCTGCTTTTTCTTTCTCTGCAAGCTTTTGGTTCTGTTTACAACCTGGACAATATCCCTAATCCCAAAGTAATTGATCAACACAGTCACGTGAGCAATCCGGATAATATTATTGGTACCGCAACGGTCAGGCAGCTGAATCATATGTTGCAGGCACTTGAAGACTCCACGCTCACGGAAGTCGCTGTGGTATTGGTTGAATCAATTGGGGATGAAAATATTGAATTGTTTGCGACTGATTTATTTGCAAAGTGGGGAATAGGAAAGGAAAAAGACAACAATGGTTTGTTGATACTGTTTGTTGAAGATCAGCGTGCCATTCGTTTTGAGACCGGATACGGTATAGAGGGGGTTTTACCGGATGCATTGGCCTCCCGCATCCAGCATCAGAGCATGTTTCCCTATTTTAAAACCGGTAATTATGATGAAGGATTTGTCAAAGGCATCGAGCATGTTGTTTCTGTTTTAGGGGAAGAGAAATTTGAAGAAGCCAAAAAAGAAATTGCATGGGGCGTAGTGTTGCCCATTATTATAGCCATCTATCTGATCATTATCCTGATTTCCTTTGTATGGATTGCTTCAGCCATTAAGAAAATCAAAAACAACGATTTGCTGCCCACAAACATCAGTAAATACAAGGCACTCAGAAATGAAAAGAAAAGTATCTTGCTGATGTTGAATATCGGCATTCCTGCTATCGCTTTTGTATTGATTATTTTATTCGTCGAAAATCCCGTTTTTCTATTGTTTCTACTTGGCGTTCCGGTAGTTACTTTTCCGGCAAACCTATATTCCAAAATTATGATGTGGAAGATCCGTCGCCAGCCTATTCCGTGTAATACTTGTGATGGGACCATGCGCATCCTTTCGGAGAAAAAGGAAGATGAATATTTAAGTGTTTCGCAACAGTTTGAGGAGCAGCTCCATGCGGTTGATTATGATGTTTTTGTATGTAAAGATTGTGGTAATGAGGCAATTTTTACTTTGGATAAACCAAGTGTGTATGCTGAATGTCCAAGTTGTAAAACCAAAGCTTTTACCCTGCATAAGAGGACGGTGATGGTAGCACCAACTTTTATACATGGAGGAACAGAGCGCCTGACTTATAAATGTCAGTTCTGTGGACATGAAGATCATAAAAACAATAATCTGCCAAGGATATCAAGGGGCGGTCATATCGCTGCAGGTTCAGCTGCCGGAAGTATCTTCAGTGGTCGCGGAGGATTTGGAAGCGGCGGTGGATTTAGCGGTGGCAGCTTTGGCGGCGGCATGTCGGGCGGAGGAGGAGCCACCGGAAGATGGTGAGGCCGTGTTCCGCGGTCCGGGTTCCGGGGTAACGAGTTCCGGGACAGTTAAACAATTAAACAATTAAACGATTCAACAATTCAACGATTCAACAGTTAAACAATTAAACATTACACATTAAACATTAAACATTTATGAAAAAGAAAACCATCATTACATTATCCATTGTAGCCGTATTGGTTATTTTGGTGTTTGCAGCTATCAGTACTTACAACAGCTTAGTAGGCCTGGAGGAAAATGTAGGTAAGCAATGGAGCAACGTTGAAAATCAGTATCAGCGTCGTGCTGATTTAATTCCTAATTTAGTGGCAACAGTTAAGGGCTACGCTGCACATGAAAGTACAACTTTGGAAAACGTGGTTTCAGCCAGGGCACGTGCTACGCAAGTGACTGTGGACCCGGACAACCTTACTCCTGAGAAACTGCAGGAATTCCAGGCTGCACAGGGTGAATTAAGTTCGGCATTAGGTAGATTGCTGATGATCACGGAAAACTACCCGGACCTGAAGGCCAATGAGAATTTTAGGGAGCTGCAAGTGCAACTGGAAGGAACTGAGAACAGAATTTCTACCGAAAGAACAAGGTTTAATGAAGTAAGTAAGAACTTCAATGCTAAGATTCGTCGTTTCCCGACCAATATCATTGCGTCTATGTTTGGTTTTGAGCGGAAAGCATATTTTGAAGCTGAGGCAGGCAGCGAAAAAGCTCCAACTGTAGAATTTTAAGTCCTGAGCTAATTATGTCGGAACAGCCGTACACACCTAATAAGCAACGTTATAACGGTGGTGCTGTGCCTTACAGGTATTGCGGTTGTAGTGGTCTGCAATTGCCTGTGATCTCATTGGGATTATGGCACAACTTCGGAGACGTCGACGATCCCCGCGAAGCAGTGCGTATGTTACGTTTCGCTTTCGACCATGGTATCACACATTTCGATTTGGCAAATAATTATGGAACTCCTTTTGGTAGCGCCGAGCGAAATTTCGGAAAAGTGATGCAGAGTGATTTTGCTGCCTATCGTGATGAATTAATTATCAGCACAAAAGCCGGACATGCAATGTGGGATGGTCCGTATGGTGACGGAGGATCAAGAAAATACCTGATAGCCAGCATCAATCAAAGCCTGAAACGTATGCAACTGGATTATGTGGATATTTTTTATTCACATCGGTATGACCCAAACACACCTTTGGAAGAAACGATGGGGGCATTATCCGATATCGTGAAGCAAGGAAAAGCTTTGTATATCGGTATCTCCAAATATCCTGAAGATAAAACCAAACGAGCCATCGAATTATTACGGGAAAATGGTACGCCTTGCCTGTTGTATCAGGGGAAATACAATATCTTGACGAGAAAAATTGAGGATTCAATTTTTCCCTTGATACAAAAAGAGGGATTGGGATTTATCGGTTATTCTCCTTTGGAACAAGGTATTTTAAGTGACAGGTATTTGCAGGGCATTCCCCAAAACTCCCGTGCTGCACTATCCCACGGTTTTCTTCGAAGATCACAGATCACTCCTGAAATTATAGAGAAAGCAGCTCTTCTCAATGCTATGGCCAAAAAGAGAGGGCAAACCCTGGCACAAATGGCACTGAGTTGGTGCCTGCTTCATCCTGCGGTTACCTCGGTGATTGTTGGTGCAAGCTCTTTGAAACAGCTTGCCGATAATATTCAATCTTTGAAAAATGTTGATTTTTCTACGGAGGAATTACAGCAAATTTCAACAATATCGGGATGAAGTGTTTAGCAGCAAAGTGTAAAATTTTTATATCTTTTACATGCATGATTTTACTGATGGGATGTGAGGGTAATTACGTATCTTCCATTCCTGACTATCCTGTATTCTTAGATATAGATTTACGATTGGCACCCTATAATACCACACTTAAAAACAATAACAATTCGTATGTGTTGTTTGAAAAACCCAGGATGGGAAAAGAGCTGACAGATAGAATTGGTTATGGAGGGGTAATCGTGTATACTAATTTTGAAGGTGAGTACTGTGCTTTCGATTTGGCTTGTCCACATGAAGCATTATCATCTGTTAAAGTGAAACCCAATGGTTTGGGACAATTGGTGTGCGATAGTTGCAGCAGTGTTTATGATATCAGTTTTGGAGTTGGGCATCCCGTAGAAGGACCTTCCAAAGAAGGTCTGAAGCGATACAAAACTATGCTGCAAGGCGACCTGTTGCGTGTGACCAATTAAGGTAGTCACCAGTCGTTTTTGTTTCTGAAAATAGACCTTATACCTACTGCTCCTACATAAAGCGGATAAAATAGGGATAATGAAAGTGTCATTCCAAAACTGAGTTTTAGCCGGAAAAAATCTTTAATTTTCAAGAGGAAGATATAATCCACAAAAAATTTGATCAGGAAAACGGACCCCCACAAGTTCCAAATTTCTTTGTAAAATATTCCCATAAAAAACAGCACCAACAGTAAGGCATTCATGGCACCTACAGCCAGGCCCGTTACAATGCTGTCACAATCTGTATATTTGACAGCTTTGGAAGCCCATCTGGTACGTTGGCGTACAAAGGCTTTCAAGTTTGAATTCGGAGTGGTTGCCACGAATGCATCAGGTGAAAGTAAAGGTGTGATTTTGCCTTTTCTTTTTTTAATGGCATGTAACAAAAAAACATCATCACCGGATATCTCTTCCGCGCGTAAATCTGCTTGACTTTTTAACCAACTTTCTTTGTTGAAAGCCATATTTGCAGCATTGCAAAAAATCGGTCTCTCATTACCGGCAGCAGCCAAACCTGAACCAACCAAGGTGGCAAACTCCAATTGTTGTAGTTTGGCAAAGAATGAATTTCCGCCATTAAATCTTACGGGAGCAATGATCAAATCTGCTTGCTGCTTGTGTTGAAATTCCACCAGGGTCTCTATCCACCGGGGATGAGGTACGCAGTCGGCATCCGTGGTAATGATAAAGTCGTTGGCAGCAGCCAATACCCCCGCTCGTTGTGCCTGTTTCTTTCCGGGTTTGGGAGATTGAATAAGTTGTGCTTTTGCAAATAAGCTCAATGAATTTTGCAATATAGGCAGGGTATTGTCTGTAGAATGATCATTGACCCAAATCAGCTCAAAATCCTGATGTGTCTGATTGCGTAGGGCTTCAATCAAGGTTGGAAGATTTTGTTCTTCATTTTTGCAACAGATGACTAGGGATGGTTTCGGTAAAATTGCCTTTTCCTCTTTTTTAAGTTCGGTTTTACCCACAAGATCAGGAACACGATGCCAACCCCTGATCAGGGTAAAAACCAGCAAAAGGTAAAAAATGGTCAGCGCAAAAGATAAAAAAGCCGTTGTGCTCAGCATCAGAACATATAATTCAGGTTGACATAAGTACCTGCAACACCATCTTCTCTGTTCAGAGAACGACCATGGTCAACGGAAATAATAAAGTTTTCGTTCCAGCCAATTTTTAAGCCTATACCCGCCGAGTTGTGAAATTTCCCGGCTTTATAATCTGTCAGCATCAATTCATCTTTAACTTCTTGTGTCATAATGTCAAAACCTTCGATAGCGATAGGTCTCAATATAACTCCACTGTCGAAAAATACATTGGTACCCAAATAAAAGTTTTGATTAAAAAGTGAAAATTTGAAAAACTTATACCTGAACTCAAAATTACCAAAGGTGATATCATTACCTATCACCCTGTTGCGCATAACACCCCTGAGCGATCTTTTACCACCTAAACCTTGATTTTCGGCAGCAGTCAGGAAGCTTGTTATCAAAAGAGGTTGTGCATAATATGGTACTTTGCTTTTTCCTACGGTAGCCTGATAAGTCAATCTGTATGCGAATACCATATCATTTTTGATGATGGGGAAGTATTGGCGGTGTATCAATGCAAACTTGGTATGGGGAAACGGATTGATAAATCCCGGGGCAGATTGGATTACTGCTTCTGTCCAAATGCCCTGGGACGCGAATGCCTGTTGATCACGGGAGTCATATTTTAAGCCGATTTTTAAGTAATTGATATACCCCCCATTAGCTTCGTCAGCACCTATAACTCCATGTTTAACATAACGTTGATAGAGTGAACCGCCGGGCTCAGCATCCAAACCCAACTTATCGATATTCACTGAGTCCATATCAAAATGATAAAAAGAATATCCTCCCACCCAACCGAATTTTGACGATCCGAAGTTTCCTTGTACGTCAGCTTTGGCACGGAACATATTGCGCTCCATGCTGTTAAAAAGGCGGGATTGATTTTCATCATAAACGGACTGATAGCCGTTGAAACCATAAAAAGACAGCATCTGATCGGTAAAATAAGTCACATCTACTGTAGTCTTGATGTTGGGGATCAACTTTTCGGAATCGTACATGATGCGATTGATTCCGGTGCCTTTGGTATAGCGTGACCATTCTAAATACAAAGAATGATCGTATTTGGGATAACGTGATCCATCTCCATAATGAAATAAATTCACGATGGCTCCATATTGAAAACCCAGGTCAGAGTCAAAAGAAACGGCCGGAATGGCTCCAAAGCCAAAACCGGTTTTTATTTTTTCTTGGGAGAAAATGGTCAATGAGCAGAATATTAAGCTCAAAATAAGGGCTTTAGTCCTCATAATTTTCAATTTTATTTGAATGATGATTGAAGAAATAAAGCCCAAAGATAATGGATTTTTTGGATACTGAATATCAGGATGTCGGATTGGATCAAGAAAGATTTCACAGGCAAAGGCTTTTACAAAAAGAGAGACGCAAGGCAAAATCTTGCGTCTCAATATATTATTGTGTTAAGCACTGGTGATTCCGGCAAGGAGTCACCGATCATAAACTTATAGTAGTCCCAGATCTTTCAGTACATTATTCGTTGCTCTTACAGCATTACAGCTTTTTAAAAACAAATCCATTTCTTCTTCATTTAACTTATAATCAAGGATTTGTTCTACTCCCCTTCGTCCTACAACCACGGGGACGCCTATGCAGATATCCTTCTGGCCATATTCTCCTTCCAATGCAACAGAGCAAGTGATCACTTTTTTCTGGTCACGTAAAATAGACTTTACCACATAGGCAACTGATGCTCCCGGAGCATACCAGGCGGATGTACCAATCAATTTGGTCAATGTTGCACCACCCACCATGGTGTCAGCAACCACTTTGTCCATTGTTTCCTTGTCTAAAATCTCAGAAATCGGACGGCCTTTATAAGAGGCATAACGTGTTAGAGGAATCATAGTTGTGTCACCATGACCGCCAATAACAGTACCTTGTATTTCGTTGGGCTGTGCATCCAGCGCCTTACTTAAATAAAACCTGAAACGAGCACTATCCAAAGCACCACCCATGCCGATCACCCTGTTGTTAGGCAAACCGGTACTTTTCAATGTAAGATGGGTCATGGTATCCATTGGATTACTGATTATGACCAAAACAGCATCCGGAGAATATTTCAAAACATTTTCTACAACCGAATTTACGATATTGGCATTTACACCAATCAATTCCTCCCGGGTCATACCGGGCTTCCGGGGAATACCTGAGGTAATTACGGCTACGTCAGAATCAGCGGTAAGCGTATAATCGTTCGAACTTCCTATCAGCGTAGAGTTAAATCCCAACAATGTGGAAGCCTGCATGATATCAAGGGCTTTTCCTTCAGAAATGCCTTCTTTTACATCAAGTAATACTATTTTATCTGCTACTTCATTTACAGCCAATACGCTTGCACATGTTGAACCAACATTTCCGGCACCTATTACAGTTACTTTAGACATAGAAATTAAGTTTGAATTTTAATTTTAGTATTTAATTAGTATTGAAGCTTTGTACGCACCCGACTTGCTTATAATGCTCGATGTTGATTTATGACTGTGATCATAACTGAATTAATACATGACCGAACAAGATAGAAACTCGTAAGGTTTGTTTATGCTTTAAAAAAGACTCGCAAAAGTACAATTATAGTTCTGATTGGAGAAAAATTTCTCTAATTATTTTACATTATTAACTTTTGTGTATCCAAAGATTTTTTCCACTGTATCCAGCCGACTATTGCCATGACGGAATAAACGACAAATAAAAAAGCGGTTGGATAAAGTCCTCTGTATATGTACAGCCCCACAGCGACGGTGTCTACAACAATCCAAACAAACCAATGTTCTATCATTTTTTTGGCAAGCATCCAGGTAGCAGTGATGCTGAGGGCGGTGGTAAATGAATCTCCAATAGGTACCGGAGAATCAGTAAAGACAGTCAGAATGTAATAGTAGATAAAAAAGACGGCAATTGTCAGGGATGTAAGCATGATGCCCTGATGCATGGTTGTTTTTCGAACAGGCAGATCTTCTCCCGTATCAGCTTTGCCTTTCTTCCAACTGATCCATCCATATACGCTTACTACTAAATAATAAACCTGCAAAGACATATCAGCATAGAACTTACTTTGAAAGAAGACCACGATGTATAATGCGGAACTTAAAAATCCAAAAATCCAAAGGCTGATCCTTTGCTGAATGGAAAGATAGAGGTACACCAAACTGAGCAGGGTACCGGTAATTTCGATGAGGTGTTGGGAAAGATAAAGGAGCATGATTTGGATATGAGTTCCGAGTTATGGGTTCCGAGGTCCGGGTTCATGAGGTGCAAATTCTGAAACTAGAGTTTCGTGTTCCAAATTCTTGCTTAGGATCTGACTGTATTCATCAGGATTTCGGAGGATATGTACGGCTCGTTGCAATGCCTCATTTTCTGCATCCATGATGCGATAATATTCGTTCATTGACCAAATATCACGTGCAATAAGGGCTTTTAACTGTAAGCTGATCAAGTCTTTTGATCGATTGTATTGTTCTTCATCATACACTATTCCCTCTTGTTCAGCCATTTCTTTTATTTGATCCAAAAAATCCGTACCTATGGAGAATGTATTTTTATACTGCTCAAAATCACGGTATTTCCTTTTCAAGCTGTTTCTGTTTCTGTCAATATATTCAACTACAATTTTATTCATGACGCCTTGCGCTACAATCTTTCTGTGGAAATCAGTAAAGCGGGTTGTGTCTAAAGGAACAAATACATCAGGCATGATACCGCCCCCACCATAGACTGTCCTTTTTAATACATTGGTTGTGTATTTAAGTGAATCAGAAAAATGAATGGAATCAATATGCTGCATCTCACCATGTTCATACCTGTCTGCCAGATCTTTTCTGTACTTTTCTACGCCATCATTGTAGGGTTTTTGAATGGATCTGCCACTGGGTGTATAATAGCGCGATGTTGTTAAACGCAGCATAGATCCGTCAGACAAAGGAATTTGGCGTTGTACCAGCCCTTTACCGAACGTCCGTCTGCCCACAATTATTCCCCGGTCCCAATCTTGTACGGCACCTGAAACGATTTCACTGGCTGAAGCGGAATATTCATCTACCAAAATAATCAACTTTCCCTGTTCAAATCCTCCAATAGCCGTTGCGGTAGAAGTCATGCGCCTTTGCCTTAAGCCTTCCGTATATACAATCAATTTATCCCGGCTCAAAAACTCATCTGCCAGTTCGATGGCCGCATTGAGGTAACCACCTCCGTTACCTTGAAGATTTAAAATTAAATGTTTCATGCCCTCTTTTTTCAAAGCAAAAAATGCGGCTTTATATTCATCAATGGTCTTGCTGCCAAAATTGTTGATTTTAATGTAACCGATTTCCTCATCAATCATGTAAGATGCATCAATGCTGTTAACCGGTATTTTATCGCGTATGATTTTAAACAGGATTAATTCCGGCACACCGCGGCGCAAAATTTTTACTTCTACCTCTGAGCCTTTCTTTCCCCGCAATCGTTTTGTTACATCTGAATTTTGTATTTTCTGTCCGGCTATCAATTCTCCATCTATATACACAATTCTGTCACCCGGTTTGACTCCCACCTTTTCGGCCGGCGTGCCGGTTATGGTTTGCACTACCAATATGGTATCATTGAAAATCTGAAATTGTATGCCCACCCCTTCAAAACTTCCTTCCAGAGGTTCATTTGTTTTCTCAACCTCTTCTTTCGGGATATACGAAGAATGAGGATCCAAATCCTTCAAAGCAGCAACAATTGCCGTTTCAACCAATTTCTTTTCATCCACGGAATCTACATAAAGATTGGTAATGGCACTGAATACATTGTTTAATTTTAATATGTCGGCAGTGAGCCGAAGTTGCGAAAAGGCAGCTACGGAGCTGAATATAACACAAGCGAATAGAAAAACTCTTTTCATTTTATAAAAATTATTGAATGACAAAGGTAATGGTTTTTTCTAACTAAGGGATATCGATACGGAAGGACGGAGTTCAATTAATATGGTGCATTAGCCTAGGCCTTAAATCCCAAACAAATCATTCGCTGCTTTTAATTTTCTCACATCACATTCTTTGATCTCTGCGATGCGTTGATACAAATCTTTAATGGATGTTTGGCTTTCATCAGTTTCTATCAATAGCCTGTTTAGAGGAGTGATCTTTACGGATTCTACATTGAATTTTTCTCCAAAAGATAAATAAATGTCTTCTTTCAAAAACTGTAATGCTAATTCGGGTTTTCCCCTGAAACCATGTATAATCCAGGCTTGTTTGGGTTTAAAATATTGATGAAGACGGATAATTTCATGGCTGAATCCTACACAATGAATGAGCAATGGTAATTGATTTGTCTCCGAAAGATGGATGTGTTTTTCGAATATTTCAAGTTGTTTTTCAGGAGAGACAGATGTATGCTTATCCAAACCGCATTCTCCCACAGCTATCACCTGCTTGTAATTCAACATGATTGTCATGTTGTCGTACCACACTGAACGTACTTTTTCAGCATCCCAGGGATGTATGCCGGCCGAAAAATAAATGTGCTGACCATGTGGTAATGATACCGCATCATCGTTTATCCTGACATTGTATATGATGGGAATATCGTCAGAATTGATTTTATGTGTGTGTACATCAATGAACATGGAGTAAGTAAAAAGCAAAGATAAATAAATTTAATTTGTTTGATATTATTCGTAACTTTGCGTCCGGCTTATATTAAGCAGTTTTAAAATATTTTTAATCCTTTTGTTCATGACTACTAACGTATTGTTCAGTGATTTACCCTATCGAGTAGCCGATGTTTCCTTGGCTGATTATGGCAGGAAAGAAATAGAATTAGCTGAAAAAGAAATGCCGGGACTGATGTCCTTGCGCGCTCGTTTTGGCAAAAAGAAACCTTTGAAAGGTGCTCGCATCATGGGTTCTTTGCATATGACCATCCAGACTGCTGTTTTGATTGAGACTTTGGTTGAATTGGGTGCAGAGGTGCGCTGGTGCAGTTGTAATATCTATTCTACTCAGGATCACGCGGCAGCAGCCATTGCAAAAGCCGGTATTCCTGTGTTTGCATGGAAAGGAGAAACCTTAGAGGAATATTGGTGGTGTACCCTGCAAGCGCTTTCTTTTGGTAAAGATCAGGGTCCTACTTTGATAGTGGATGATGGTGGAGATGCTACGCTGATGTTGCATATGGGAGTAGCTGCTGAAGAAAATGCCGAAGTACTCAATAAAGAAGCTGAGGGTGAAGATGAAAGAGAACTTTACGCCATCCTGAAAAGGGTTTTGATGGAGCGCAAGGGTATATGGAAGGAAATGGTGAAAGAAATTCGTGGAGTTTCTGAAGAGACCACAACGGGTGTTCATCGCCTTTATCAAATGATGGAGCAGGGTAAATTATTATTTCCGGCTTTCAATGTCAACGATTCTGTAACCAAATCTAAGTTCGATAATTTATACGGCTGTCGCGAATCTTTGGCTGACGGCATCAAGCGTGCTACAGACGTGATGCTCGCCGGTAAAGTGGTGGTGGTTTGTGGTTATGGTGACGTGGGTAAAGGTTCAGCCAAATCTATGCGTGCATATGGTTCGCGGGTATTGGTTACCGAAATTGATCCCATCTGTGCTTTACAGGCAGCCATGGAAGGTTTTGAAGTTTGCACGGTTGAGGACGCCCTCAGCGAGGGCAATGTCTTTGTGACCACTACCGGCAATAAGGATGTGATACGCATTGAGCACATGGCCAAAATGAATGATGGTTCCATCGTGTGCAATATTGGTCATTTCGACAATGAAATTCAGGTAGAAAAATTGAAAAAATATCCCGGGATAAAAAGGGTGAATATTAAACCGCAAGTGGATAAATATACTTTTCCTACAGGGAACAGCATTATTTTACTGGCAGATGGTCGTCTGGTGAATTTGGGTTGTGCGACCGGTCATCCCTCTTTTGTGATGAGTAATTCGTTTACCAACCAGACTTTGGCTCAAATTGAACTGCATACCAAGGATTATCCCATTGACGTGTATCGCTTGCCCAAACATTTGGATGAGGAAGTTGCACGCCTGCACCTGGAACAATTGGGCGTTAAATTAACCAAACTCACTCCCGAACAAGCGGCTTATATTGGTGTTGAGGTGGATGGTCCGTACAAGCCGGAGCATTACAGATACTAAGCTTCTTTTATACTCCCAATACAATCGCCGGCGCAATCTTCAGTTCCTTACTGATGGCGCGGGCGATTTTTAATGTAGGCTCAGCTTTCCCGCTTAAGTATTCGCTTATCCGAGATGGAGATACGCCAATACGTTCTGCCAAGGCTTTTTGAGATATGTTTTTTTCTTCCAATGCTATTTTCATCACGTCAGCCAAAGGAGATGATGCAATAGGGAAATGTTTCTCCTCATAAGCCATGACTATATCAGACATCAAAGATAATTCGATGGCTCTTTTATCGGATACAGGTGTCTCATCTGTAACTTCATGTAGCAACTCATCTATTCTTAACAGAGCAGTTTGATAAAGTTTTTCATTAATATCTTTTTTGATTGTTACCATCTTTTTGAAGTCTAAATAGTTAAACAATTAATTAGTTTGCAGGATTTTATGTGTTGGGTAATGACCGACCTCGTCCGGTGAGCCGAAAAATAAGTGAGAACAGCGTTAAGAATCGTCCTTGTTTGAGCAACGAAGTTGCGAGTTTGGACGATTTAGCTGTTCGAGCGCTAATTTTTCGAGCGAAGCGGGCGCAGTCTTGATTTTTTTTTGCTTCGTTTTTTTGTATCAAGACAAAAAAATGAAGTAGGGTTTAGGACGCAAAATTAAATAATTAATTCTGAAATACAAAATAAAATATATAATATTCTAAAATATAGAATTAATACTTTAATTTGCCTGCAACTTTCTCCAAACAATTCTCATCAATAGGGAGTTGCTTTAATAATTTTTTAAAAGCTTTTAACGCTAAGTCAGAAATTGTTTTACAAACTTCATCAATTAAACTTTATGGACTTTTTAAATTTTAAAAACTTAAAACCTTACTTCTTTCTTTTTGTTATCCCCTTGTTGTTCTCAGCTTGTGAGTCTGACATTGATATAAAGAAAGAAGCAGGACCCATCCGCCTGAAAGTTGGGATGGAAAAACGGGTAGCACAGGACAATGAATTTGCATGGGACCTGTTCAAGCACGTGCTTGACAACACGAAAGAAGTCAATACTTTTATTTCCCCATTAAGTGTAAGTATTGCTCTGGGCATGACCTGGAATGGCGCCGACGGTAAAACCAAGGCTGAAATGGAATCAACTTTGAAAATGTCGGGAATGTCTGAGAAGGAAATCAATGAATATTATAAAATTATGCAAAATTCATTGACCAGGATTGACCCTTCCACCAAACTTAATATTGCCAATTCCATCTGGTATAGGGATGGTTTTCCGATTTATCCATCATTTTTGAATGTTAATAAAGAATATTTTAATGCAGAGGTATCAGCTTTGGATTTTGGTGATCCTAAATCCTTAGACATTATCAACAATTGGTGTTCGAAAAAAACCAACGGATTGATCAAGAATCCTTTAGATAGAATTTCTGAAGATGCAATTATGTATTTGATCAATGCAATATATTTTAAGGGCATCTGGAGCAGTGAATTTAAAGAGAGTGATACCTCAGAGAAAGATTTCGTCACCTCAAGTGGTAAGACTAATAAAGTTGATATGATGCGCCAGGAGCAGACTTTCAATTATTTTGAAGATGATAAAGCACAGTATCTTGACATGCCCTATGGTAATAAGGCTTTCAGCATGACAGTAATTTTGCCCAAACAAAAAAACACCACTGAGAGCTATTTGAAGGATTTTGATGTGGATAAATGGAATGAAATAGTAGAAAACCTCACTCCCAGAGAGGTTCAGGTTTATTTTCCAAAATTCAAAGTAAAAAGCAAGTTAGAATTAAAAAATATTTTGTCAATCATGGGCATGCCATCAGCTTTCGACGGAGAGGCGGATTTTTCGCGTATGTCGAAAGACAATTTGCTGATTTCCAGAATTATTCACAGTACCTACTGTGATGTAAATGAGAAGGGTACGGAAGCGGCAGCCGTAACCGTAGTAGAGGTGGAATTGACGTCTATGCCACAAAACCCGGTCTTTAATGCTAACCGTCCGTTTGTTTTCGTCATTCGTGAAAATAGTACCGGAGTTATTTTATTTATGGGTAAGATGGGAGAAGTTGAGAAATATTAAATTGTATTATTAACCTTACAAATTAAACTTTTATGAACTTTTTAAATTTTAAAAACTTAAAACCCTGCTTCTTTCTTTTCGTCCTTCCTCTGTTATTTTTAGCTTGTGAGCCTGACGATGATATACGGAAAGAAGCGGAACCTATCCGCCTGAAAGTTGGGATGGAAAAACGGGTAGCACAGGACAATGAATTTGCATGGGACCTATTCAGGCAGGTGCTTGATAACACAAAGGAAGCCAATACTTTTATTTCTCCGTTGAGTGTAAGTATTGCTTTGGGCATGACCTGGAACGGTGCCGACGGTAAAACCAGGTCTGAAATGGAATCAACTTTGAAAATGTCGGGAATATCTGAAAAGGAGATCAATGAATATTATCAAATCATGCAAAATTCATTGGTTAAGATTGATCCTTCCACCAAACTTAATATTGCCAATTCCATCTGGTATAAAGACGGTTTTCCAATTTATCAGTCATTTTTGGATGTCAATAAAGAGTATTTCAATGCAGAGGTATCAGCTTTGGATTTTAGTGATCCTAAATCCTTAGACAAAATTAACGATTGGTGTTCGAAAAAAACCAACGGATTGATCAAGAATCCTTTGGATAGAATTCCTGCTGACGCGATCATGTATTTGATCAATGCGATATATTTTAAGGGCATCTGGAGCAGTGAGTTTAATAGTAAGGACACTTCAGAGAAAGATTTTGTCACCTCAGGCGGCAAGACCAATAAAGTCGATATGATGCGCCAGGAGCAGACTTTCAATTATTATGAAGATGATCAGGCGCAGTATCTTGACATGCCCTATGGTAATAAGGCTTTCAGCATGACAGTAATTTTGCCCAAACAAGAAAACACCATTGAGAGCTATTTGAAGGATTTTGATGCGGACGAATGGAATGCAATAACAGAAAGTCTCAGTCCAAGAGAAGTTCAGGTTTATTTTCCGAAATTCAAGGTACAAAGTAAATTAGAATTGAAAGATGTTTTGGCTATCATGGGTATGCCATCAGCTTTCGATGGAGAAGCAAATTTCTCGCGCATGTCGGAAAACGATTTGTTGATTTCCAGAATTATTCACAGCACCTATTGTGATGTAAACGAGAAGGGTACGGAAGCGGCAGCTGTAACTATAATAGAGATGAAAGAAATGGCTTTGCCTGAAAATCCGGTCTTTTATGCCAACCGCCCGTTTATTTTTGTCATTCGTGAAAAAAGCACCGGAGTTATTTTATTTATGGGTAAAATGGGAGAAGTTGAGAAGTATTAAAGAAAATTTTCATAAATTTGTACTTCAATTTTGGTTTTTTATCCATGAATAAAATTATTTCCAAAGAATATTTTTCAGATAAAGTTGTAAGATTAGAAGTTGAAGCCCCCCTGATCGCTAAAGCACGCAAAGCCGGTCACTTTGTGATCGTGCGTGTCGGCGAGAAGGGCGAGCGCATCCCGCTTACCATTGCTGATGCTGATGTTGAAAAGGGCACCATTACCCTGGTAGTCCAAATGACCGGCGTTTCGTCCACCAAATTGGGAAAATTAGAAGTTGGCGATTCCATAACAGATTTGGTCGGACCGCTAGGTAAAGCTACTCACATTGAAAATTTTGGAACTGTTGTATGTGCCTGCGGTGGCGTGGGCACTGCTCCTATGTTACCCATCGTGAGAGCCCTTAAAAAAGCCGGCAATAAGGTGATCACCGTGCTGGCAGCACGCACCAAAGAGTTGATCATCCTGGAAGAGCAAATGCGTTCGTTGTCTGATGAGCTTATCGTAATGACGGATGACGGCTCTTATGGAAACAAAGGTTTGGTAACCAATGGTGTTGAGAAAGTTCTCAACAGAGAAAAGGTGGATTTGTGTGTCACCATAGGTCCTGCCATTATGATGAAATTTGTCAGTTTGCTGACTAAAAAATACAATATTCCAACAGTTGCTTCTTTAAACACCATCATGGTTGATGGCACCGGCATGTGTGGCGCTTGCCGCGTAACAGTCGGAGGTAAAGTGAAATTCGTGTGCGTTGACGGGCCCGAATTTGATGCCCATCAGGTTGATTTTGATGAAATGCTGATGCGCTTAGGTGGATACAAAGATTTTGAGCGGGAAGAGATGGAAAAGTTAAGTAAATTGGATAAGGAAGGATGATGCTTCTAAAACACCTGATTGTTTTTTAGTTGAATATTTGTTTTGAGACAGCCCCTGATTAGGGAATTAAAAATTTTATCATGCCCAACATTTCCGAAGAAAGATCCAAACCCTGGAGAGTAGAGTTGAGACAATCTATGAAAGTGAAAGAACGCATGGCTATACCCCGTGTAGTGATGCCTTCATTAGATCCTGTATACCGTGCTCAAAACAATGAAGAGGTCAATTTAGGGCTTACTCCTGAACTGGCTGTGTTGGAAGCTAAGCGGTGTATTGATTGCCCCGAGCCTACCTGTATGACCGGTTGTCCTGTCAATATTTACATTCCTCAATTCATCAAACAAATTGAAATTGGTGAATTTGCTGAGGCCGCCAAAACCTTAAAAATGACTTCTGCATTGCCTGCTGTTTGCGGTCGCGTTTGCCCGCAGGAAAAACAATGTGAAGCCAAATGTATCCATGTGCGCACGGGAAAAGATCCGGTAGCTATCGGGCATTTGGAACGTTTTGCTGCCGATTATGAAAGAGAAAGTGGCAATATATCCGTACCGGAAGTGGCTGCGCCGAATGGAATTAAGATTGCCGTGGTTGGTTCAGGACCGGCCGGATTGTCCTTTGCAGGTGATATGGTGAAATTTGGTTATGATGTTACGGTTTTTGAGGCTTTGCACGAAATCGGCGGTGTGTTGAAATATGGTATTCCCGAGTTTCGTTTACCCAATGATGTGATTGATGTTGAGATCAATAACCTGCGGGATATGGGAGTGAAATTTATGACCAACTGCATCGTCGGCAGGACCATCAGCATGGAAGATTTAAAAGCAGAAGGTTATCAAGGTGTGTTTGTAGGTAGTGGTGCCGGATTGCCGCGTTTTATGAATATTAAGGGAGAGAATTTAGTAGGCATCATGTCTTCCAATGAATATTTAACACGTGTAAATTTGATGGATGCAGCCAATCCTGAGTCGGACACTCCTGTGTTTAAAGGGAAAAAAGTAGCGGTTATTGGCGGTGGTAATACGGCAATGGACTCAGTGCGTACTGCACTTCGTTTAGGTGCTGAGCGAGCCATGATAGTTTACAGGCGCTCCGAAGAGGAAATGCCTGCCCGAATAGAGGAGGTACATCATGCCAAAGAAGAGGGCATTATCTTTATGACTTTACGCAATCCCATTGAATTTCTTGGCAACGAACAAGGGCGCGTGACCCACATGATCGTGCAAGAGATGGAATTGGGTGAGCCTGATGCTTCCGGGCGCCGTTCTCCCGTTGAAAAGCCCGGATGTACGGAAACTATAGAAGTTGATGAAGTCATCATCAGTGTGGGCGTATCTCCCAATCCTTTGATCCCGCGTTCAGTAGAGGGACTGCAACTCACCAAGTGGGGCACCATCGTTGTTGATGAGGAAACCATGCAAACCGATATTCCCATGATCTTTGCCGGAGGCGATATAGTCAGAGGCGGCGCTACAGTCATCCTGGCCATGGGTGACGGGCGCAAGGCTGCTGCGTCCATGCATGAATGGTTACAAGGGAAAAGCGGTGTCTCATAAGCGCTCAACTGC
>MTKW01003279.1_pt1 | contig 57229 bp, 51 predicted proteins | sample 1042761 | NCBI WGS metagenome assembly MTKW01 (sample SAMN06205366, study PRJNA360243) | anaerobic digester metagenome | biome: Wastewater treatment plant; feature: Anaerobic digester sludge; material: sludge; isolation source: anaerobic digester fed with sludge from wastewater treatment plant ... | reverse complement strand
CTATTAACATTATATCTTTTCGTTAATAAATTGTCAATTCATTTGAAGAATATTGAGTTATTCGCATACGTATTCAAGGATTTGGTTACTTTTGTTAATTAATACATAATTTTACCTTCAATAAGATTACTATAATTAATTACATTTTTTTAAATTTGTAAATATGTATATTCAATAAAAATTAAATTAGAATATAGTTTATTAATTATAGGAAAATCTTTTCAGTTGGATTGGTTTCTGGGATTTTCATAGGCGCAACAAGTTATCAGGTCATAAGGAATTTACTAATCTTCTATTTTTAAAATATCTAGTATTCTGTTTAAATCGTCTCCATCGGTGTATTCAATTTCGATTTTCCCCTTGTTTTTATTGCTTTTTATACTGACCCTTGCAGAAAACTTCTCTGTGAGCACCTCTTCCAAATAGGCTATATATTTGTCTTTTGCGGGTTTTTCCCTGCGTCTTGGTTTTTTTGAAGATCGGACTAATTTTTCTACATCTCTTACGCTTAAACCATCTTTTATAATAAGATCTGTCAGGCTTCTCTGCCTTTCCTTATCCAGGCTCAATATTGCACGACCGTGGCCTGCAGTGATAAAATTCTTTATGATTTTATCCTTTACATAATCGTCTAAATTGTTGAGTCTCATTATATTGGTAACATATACTCTTGACTTTCCGACGATTTTTGAAACCTCTTCCTGGGTTATACCGTATCTCTCCATTATAAATTCGTAAGCATTCGCTTCATCTATGGGATTTAAATCTTCCCTTTGAATATTTTCAATCAAGGCTATTTCGGAGGCATTCCTGTTTTCTATGTCTCTTACGATGGAAGGAATAGTCTTTATATTTGCATTTTTGCATGCCCTCCACCTTCTTTCTCCGGCAATTATGGTGTAGAGGTCCCCTTCCTTTCGTAGAATTATTGGCTGGATGACACCATATTTTTTTATGGACTCGGTAAGCTCATCCAATTTATCCTGCTCAAAAACCCTGCGGGGTTGGTTTGGATTAGGGGAAATCAAATCAATATCTATTTCACGGATTCTTTCATAGTCTTCCTTTTCCAAGTCTTCCGGTATTAATGCCGATAAGCCCTTTCCCAAGGCTTTTCTCTTGGCAGCCATATATATCCTCCTTAGTTGTTTTTAATTAATTCTTCAGACACTTTTATATAAGCAAGGCTTCCCTTAGACTTATCATCATACAGCATTATAGGCTGTCCAAAGCTGGGAGCTTCGGCAAGCCTTACGCTTCGAGGTATCACAGTCCTGTACACCTTATCTTTAAAATATTTTTTGACTTCCTCAACAACCTGGATGGAAAGGTTGGTTCTGCCGTCAAACATGTTTAAAATAACTCCTTCGATTTCAAGCTTAGGGTTCAGGTTTTTTCTTACTAATTTCACGGTATCGATAAGCTGTCCTACCCCTTCTAAAGAATAGTATTCGCACTGTATGGGTATCAGGACCGTATGGGATGCCGTAAGAGCATTTAATGACAATAAACCTAAAGAAGGGGGACAATCTATAATAATAAAATCATATTCCTTTTCAATTAAATTAATTTTCTCTCTCAAGGTTTTTTCCCTGTATCTTGCGTTGGTAAGCTCGATTTCGGCACCTGCCAGCTGGATATTGGCAGGAATAAGGTCTAAGTTTTCCAATTCCGTCTTAAGGATGACCTTGTTGATATCGTAATCTTCAATCAAAACATTGTAAATTGTATGTTCCAGCCGGTTCTTGTCAAATCCCAAACCGCTGGTGGAATTGCCCTGAGGGTCAATGTCAATGCTAAGTACCTTCTTTCCCTTTAAGGCCAATGCTGCGCAAAGGTTTACATTAGTCGTTGTCTTGCCAACCCCGCCTTTTTGATTGAAAATACTTATGACCTTGACCATTTTATCACCCCTGTATACTTTTCTTCGGAATCTTGACCATTATTTCAATGAAATCATCTGATTCCTTCTGCTCAAACTTAGCCTTGATGCCTGTCTTAACTATTTCATTATAAGCATTTTTTATGGTATTTATATATATTTTATAATTTATGAAGTTCCTGACATTACGCTTGTCCGCCTTTTTCCTGACCTTCAATTCATTAGCAATGGAATCTACCAGCTTTTCGGTTTCACTTACGTTTAAATCCTTTGATATTATCTTTTCAACAAGATTTAACAGGATTTCTTCATCTGTTATTTTTAATAAAGCCCTGCCGTGGCGCTCGGTTAAATTGCCTTCCCTCAACTTTTCTTTGACTGATTGGGGAAGTTTGAGAATTCTCATTTTGTTTGCAATTCCCGATTGAGATTTGCCCAGCTTCTCTGCCAATTGGGTCTGACTTAAGCCGAATTCACCTATCAGTCTCTCGTAGGCGGCTGCTTCTTCAATGTAATGCAAGTCTTCACGCTGCAAATTCTCGATTAAAGATATGGCTGCCGATTCTTCTTCTTTAGCTTCGATAATCACAGCGGGAATCGTATCCATCTTTAACATTTTAACAGCCCTGTAGCGTCTTTCCCCGGCTACGATCTCATAGATATCATCATAGATTTTTCTTACCGTAATAGGCTGTATGATCCCATAGTTTTCTATTGATTGGCTTAACTCTTTCAATGCTTTTTCATCAAAATTTTTTCTTGGCTGATTCTTGTTAGGTATGATTTTATTTACATCAATATGAACTATACTGTTAATCAATGTTCTCCCCCTTATTTTATCGGATCCTTGCCCGGTTTCCCTGCCTTTCTCGGATACCTGATATTTGTTTTTTCTATCTTCTCTATTATAACAATTTTTCTGTTAATATCAGTACCGGGTATAGAAATTTCTTTAATTTCCTTAATTTTTCCGCCAAGTTTTTTGATTGCATTGTCGGAATTTGATATTTCCTGGGAAATGTTGTCGCTCTTGTAGGCTGCAAAATACCCTCCCACCTTAACAAAAGGGATACAATATTCGCTTAAAACATTAAGGGGGGCTACGGCCCTTGAAACACAAATGTCGTAACTTTCTCTATACTTCTTGTTTTGTCCGTAATCTTCAGCCCTGCCGTGAATCAGTTCCACATTCTTCAAGTTTAATGCTTTTACCACTTCAGCCAAAAAGTCTATTCTCTTTCTCAAACTGTCCAAAAGGGTAATTCTGTAATTGTCATTGACAATTTTAAGGGGCAGGCCGGGAAAACCTCCTCCCGTACCAACGTCAATTATTGTTTTATTTTCGGCAGCATTATCTTCATTCAAGATAAGAAGGCTGTCTATGAAATGTTTGACATAAATATCCTCATCTTCTTCTATTGATGTGATATTTATTTTTTTATTCCATTCCTTTAACAAGTCTCTGTATACAATGAATTTTTCTTCAATTTCTTCGCTGTAGGGTAATTTAAGGTCCTTAAAACCTTTTTCCATTATCTCTATCAAGGTAAACTCCTTATTTTTGATTATGGGTCATCAAATAAACCAGCAGAACATTTATATCCGCAGGCGAAACTCCCGAAATCCTTGAAGCCTGGCCTATGGAGTCCGGCCTTATCTTGTTTAGCTTCTGCCTTGCTTCAATTCTGAGACTTTTTACATCATCGTAGTTTATATCTTTTGGTATTTTTCTGTTCTCTAACTTTTTAAACTGGTCAACCTGGGCTATCTGCTTTTGTATATAGCCTTCATATTTTATAATTGTTTCTACATAATCCTTTATTTCTTTTCTGAGATCAGGTCTCTCCGGATCCAAAAATAAGGTATTGTCGTAATTTAGCTCTGTCCGCTTCATTAAATCATAAAGGCTTGTTGGTATTTTTAAGGGTGTGCTCCCCATGTTTTCCAAAGCATCATTTATTTCGGGCTTGGGTGTTATCTTAATCTTCCTCAGCCTTTCAATTTCATTCTCTATTTTTTGTTTTTTATCCTTATATCTCCTATATCTTTCTTCCGTAACCAGGCCTATTTGGTAGCCCTTTTCCGTAAGTCTTTCATCGGCATTGTCCTGTCTTAAAAGAAGCCTGTACTCTGCCCTCGAAGTCATCATCCTGTAAGGTTCGTTTGTCCCCTTGGTCACCAAATCATCTATCAAGACACCTATATAGGCTTCCGACCGGTCTAAGATAAAGGGTTCCTTGTTGTTTAAGCTCAAATATGCATTTATGCCTGCCATCAAACCTTGTGCCGCAGCTTCTTCATATCCTGAGCTCCCGTTTATCTGACCGGCAAAAAACAAATTTTTAATGGTCATCAATTCAAGGTTTAGCTTAAGCTGGGTGGGGTCTATGGCATCATATTCTATAGCGTATGCAGGCCGCATAATTTGTGCATTTTCAAGGCCTGTCATGGACCGGTACATCTGAATCTGAACTTCGTAAGGCAAAGAGGTGGACATTCCCTGGATATACATTTCTTTTGTGTCAAGGCCTTCCGGCTCCACAAAGAGCTGATGTTTTTCTTTATCGGCAAATTTTACCACTTTGTCTTCCAATGATGGACAATACCTGGGTCCCACGCTTTTTATGACACCGGCGTAGAGGGGTGACCTGTGTAAATTTTCCCTGATTAATTCATGAGTCTCCCTTGTAGTATAGGTAATGTAGCAGGGTACCTGGTCAATCTTTATTTCATCATTCATAAATGAAAAAGGAATTATTTCATCATCACCGGTCTGGACTGCCATTTTCTCATAATCTATGGAATCCTTGTGTATTCTGGCAGGTGTCCCCGTCTTGAATCTGACCAGCTGAATTCCCAAGTCCATGAGGGACTTGGACAATTCGTTTGCGGGAGCCAAACCGTCCGGCCCTGATGAAAAATTCAATTCTCCGATATGAATTTTTCCCCTTAAATAGGTTCCCGTAGTAACTATGACGGCTCTTGCCCTGTAGTATGCCCCAAGCTTGGTATATACATTAAAGGTCTCATCTTCATTCACTGTTATTTTAGTTGCTTCTGTCTGTATCACCCTTAAGTTCTTCTGGTTTTCTATGACCTTTTTCATTTCTGTATGATACCTTTTCTTGTCGGCCTGAGCCCTTAAGGAATGTACCGCAGGCCCTTTTGACCGGTTCAACATCTTACATTGTATCATAGTTTTGTCTATATTTAAAGCCATTTCTCCGCCTAAAGCATCGATTTCCCTCACCAAGTGGCCTTTTGCCGTTCCTCCTATATTGGGATTGCATGGCATCATAGCTATTGAATCAAGACTTAAGGTCACCATTATGGTTTTTAAACCAAGACGGGCGGTGGCTAAGGCTGCTTCACACCCTGCGTGACCGGCTCCTATCACTAAAACGTCTACGCTTTCTTCTAGAAATTCTCTTACTCTGTCTTCCATTCTTGTTCCTTTCTACTTTCCTATACAAAATTCATCGAATATTTTATCAACCAAATCATCGCTGACTGATTTGCCTACAATCAGTCCTAAGTTTTCCATAGCTTCTTTTAAATCTATCTCTATCAGATCTATAGTCATGTTATTTTCAATGGATTTTAATACATCGTCCATATTTTTCTTAGCCTTTATCAATAAATTCTTGTGTCTCACATTGTTGATTATAAGCTCATCCGTCACATTTAAACGGCCTTCAAAAAACATAGAGCTTATTTTATCGATTATATCATCCAAACCTTGATTTTGCAAAATAGACACATTGATTATATCTTCTTCTATCTTTTTATAAGAAGATAAATCCAATTTGTTTTCCAGATCTGTTTTGTTCTTTATATAAATAACCTTTTTGTCTTTTATATAGTCTAATATTATTTCATCCTCTTTTTCAAGGCCCTTTGATGAATCAAAAATCATCATGACCAAGTCTGCAGCCCTTACTTTTTCCAAAGCTTTTTCAACGCCTATCCTCTCTACCATATCATCGGTTTCCCTGATGCCGGCAGTGTCTATTATTCTTAAAGGAACTCCCTTAATGTTTACGAATTCTTCTATGGTATCCCTGGTAGTTCCCGGAATCTCCGTTACAATTGCACGATTTTCATTCAGGAGAAAATTCATGAGAGATGATTTTCCCACATTGGGTTTCCCAAGTATTACGGTCTTTATGCCTTCCTTGAATATTTTTCCCGTATCGGCGGTTTTAATGAGTTTATCCAATTGAGGTCCTATTTTATCGCACAGGCTCTTAACCCTTTCAATGGTTATCTCATCCTCGTCGTATTCGGGAAAATCTATGTTTACTTCTATATTTGCCAGCAAATCCATTATTTCATCTATAACTGCGTTTATTTGTCTTGAAAGCCTGCCTTCCAAATGTTTCACGGAAATTTCATGACTTGAATCAGTCTTGGAATTTATTATGTCCAATACGGCTTCCGCTTGGGTTAAATCAATTCTCCCGTTGAGGAAAGCCCTCTTGGTAAACTCTCCCCTTTCCGCCGGCCTGCAGCCGTAACTCAGGACCGTATCCAATATTTTCTTTGCGGAAATAATTCCCCCGTGACAGTTAATTTCAATTATATCTTCCCTGGTATAGGTATTGGGTGCCTTCATGTATGATATCAGGACTTCATCGATTATCCTGTCATTTTCATCCCTTATATAGCCGTAATGGAGGTACCTGGCTTTAAAATTCGTAACTTTTTCTCTATTTTTATCGATAAATATCTTTAATGCAATATTTAGTGCGTCTTTTCCGCTCAATCTGATTATATTAATGCCCGCATTGCCGGGGAAAGTTGCAATTGCAGCTATTGTATCGTTAAACATCTCATCACCGCTTTCTAATACTGAAGATACCATATATTATATTCATTTTACCTTAATTCAATATAAAAGTACATAGATTTTATAGCATAAAAATAACCCTTTTTGAGGGTTATTTCTTATCTATGACTACTTTTCTGTAAGGCTCTTCCCCTTCGGAATAGGTTATGATATCTTCCTGGTCCTGTAAGGTTGAATGGATGATCCTTCTTTCGTAGGGATTCATGGGCTCCAACTTTACCTTACGTTTGTAATACCTGCACTTGTCTGCCATTTTAAAGGCTAATCTCTTTAAAGTATCCTCTCTCTTGGTTCTGTAATCTTCAACATTGAAAATTACCCTGACATAGTTTTCTCTTCCCTTATTAACCATCAAATTTAACAGAAACTGAATTTCATCTAAATTTTTGCCTCTTTTGCCGATCACTATTCCCTTATCGTCTTCTCCGATTTTTACTATGTCAACATTTAAGATATTGTCAGAATAACAAACTTCATAGTCAGCATCTATGCTCATTTTTTCAAGCAAAAGGTCCATAAATCTGCTTGCTCTTTCTTCAGGACCATTGGTAAGGGTAACTTTTACCTTTGCATCCTTGCTGCCGAGGCCAAAAAAACCTTTTGACGGCTCATTTATTATTTCAATTTCGACCTCGCTGTCCTCTGCATTGAGTTCTTCAAGCGCTGCGGCTATAGCTTCTTCAACGGTAGGTTTTTCAATTGTTACATTCTTCATCTATCATAATTCCTCCTTCGGATTTTTGGACGAATTTAAAACAATTAACTGCTGCACCAACTGGAATAAATTTGATACAACCCAATATAAGGCCAATCCTGCAGGAAATTGTATGGAGAATACAAATATCATAATCGGCATCATCGTATTCATGGTCCTTTGGGTTGAAGCCTGCTGTTCATTTAAGGAGGGCTGGGCTGTCAATTTTGTGGTAAGGTAGGTTGTAACACCTGAAATTACAGCTAATATTGGAAATGCATATCCTAAAAAGGGTAGAGACATGCCGCCCATGGACAAGCCGTTTACAAGTCCGCCATCAAATACATGGTTTTCTGTAAAACCTAAGTCTTTTATCCATAAAAATGACCTGTTTATGGTGTCAAACAGCACCTGGTCCCTGAAAACATATCTGACCGGGTCACGAATAACATAAAAAAATGCAATTATAATCGGAAATTGTATCAAGAGGGGCAGACATCCGGAAAAGGGGCTGTAATTTGCTTCCTTGTACAATTCCATTTGTTTTCTTTGTAGGGTTTGAGGATCTTTTCCGTATTTTTGCTGTAATTCCTGAAGCTTTGGACTCAATTCCTGCATTTTCTTCATGGATTTACTCTGCTTCAGGGTTAAAGGCAATACTATAAATTTAAATATTATGGTTGATATTATTATTGATATGGCATATGCCGATAAGTATTTGGAGTCAATGCCGGAAACCATGTTGTATATAAATCTTACCAGGGTCCCCATGGGCACCGCTAAAAAATCTAAATTCATTCTTTTCCTCCTAATTCAAAGGATCATATCCTCCGGGATTAAAGGGATGGCACCTCAATATCCTCCCTACGCCTAAGTATGAACCCTTAAAAAAACCGTATTTTTGTAATGCTTCAACAAAATATTGGGAGCAAGTTGGATAAAATCTGCAATGTCTGACTGCAGACCTTGAAGAAAATTTCTGATATATGCGTATGATAAAAATTAATACCTTGCTCAATTTACATACCCTTAAATAAGTTTTTTCTCTTCATCAGTTTCACGAAAGAGCTTTCAAGGCTTCTATAATCGGATTCAACGGCATTTACCCTTGCCATAAGGACAATATCGTAGCCTTCTTTTATTTTATGCTCCCTCTGCCTGACTATTTCTTTCAGTCTTCTTCTGATGAGATTGCGGTCAACTGCTTTTTTGATTTTTTTTGCAGCCGTAAATCCAAATCTGCTATACTTGTAATCATTTTTTTTTATAAAAATGACAAGGTTATAGTCTGATATGGAATTATTGCAATCATATACAGATTTGTAGTCTTTGTTTTTTTTTATTATTATCATTTCTTTTCCTTAAATGTATATATGGAATAAAAGGCCACTCATGCGGCCTTATGCTGACAATCTTTTTCTACCTTTTGCCCTTCTTCTCTTCAATACATTTCTACCGGATTTTGTACTCATTCTCTTTAAAAAGCCGTGTTCCCTGCTTCTTTGTCTTCTTTTCGGCTGATATGTTCTCTTCAAAACAGACACCTCCTTGTAACCAGATATATATATAAATATTTAAAATTTCATATTTTTTAATTATATTATTTTTAAATATTTATGTCAACACAGAAAATTTCATGGCCGGCAAACCTCCCATCCCGGAGATTACCTTTAATGCTATTGTAATATACTATATTTTTTGTCATATTGCAAATATTTTTTAAAATATTTAAATTTAAATTGAAATTGTGGATAAAAAATGATAGTATGATAAGTGTCTGTGGATAACTTTTTATCAACATTTTTCTTGGACAACTTGTGATAAATTTATACTTACACTTATTATCTCAACCATTGCTTATGTTCACATTTTTATAAACACCTGTTTATGTCCTTAATATTATCAATATATGTAGCTTTAATCAACATATTGTTAATTTTTTTATCAACACCGGAGGAAATTATGAATTTTGAAGAATTATGGAATGAAGTACTTGAAATAGTAAAGGAAGATACTAATCAAGTAAGCTTTAACACCTGGTTTAAACCCCTAAAAATAGTAGCATATAAAAACAACACCATTTATTTGGAGACTGCCGATGATTTTTTAAGGAATACCATAAAGAAAAGACATTATAATTTTCTTAAAAATGCCTTCTCTTATGTTTTAAAGAAGGAAACCGAGCTGATATTTACCATTCCGGGAGAAAGCATCGACAAAGAAGAAGTCAAGAAATTTGACACAAACAATTTAGAGGATACGGACACCTTATATAACGGAAGAAAACTAAATCCCAAATACAGGTTTGACAACTTTATCATAGGAAACAGCAATCGTTTTGCTCATGCAGCGTCCTTAGCAGTGGCGGAAGCACCATCCACTACATATAACCCCTTGTTTATCTATGGGGGGGTAGGCCTTGGAAAAACTCATTTAATGCACGCTATAGGCCACTATATTTTAGACAACAATCCTGAAACCTATGTCCTCTACGTAACCAGTGAAACCTTTACCAATGACCTCATTAATTCAATCAAAGACGGGACCAATGAAGAATTCAGGAATACTTACAGAAAGGCCGATGTTTTATTGGTTGACGACATACAGTTTATCGCAGGAAAGGTCAGTACCCAGGAAGAATTTTTCCACACCTTTAATGCCTTGTATGAGGCAAACAAGCAAATCATAGTATCCAGCGACAATCCTCCTTCTGAAATACCCACCTTGGAAGACAGGCTGCGTTCACGTTTCGAATGGGGATTGATAGCGGACATTCAACCGCCGGACTATGAAACAAGAATTGCAATATTGAGAAAAAAGGCTGAAGCCGAAAATTATAATGTTCCTGATGAAGTATTAGCATACATTGCCCAGCATATACAATCAAACATACGTAAGCTCGAAGGGGCACTGATTCGCATATACGCTTATGCTTCTCTTACCAATAAAAAAGAAGTCACCCTTGAATTGGCCCAGGAAGCTTTAAAACACCTGCTGTCAAAGAATAAAAAAATATCCGTTACCGACATCAAAGAAGTTGTTGCAAATTATTACAATATTTCTATCGAAGAAATAATATCCAAAAAGAAAACCAAGAATATTGCATATCCCAGGCAGATTGCCATGTATATAGCAAGAAAGCTAACTGACTTATCCCTGCCCAAAATAGGTGAAGAATTTGGGGGAAGGGATCATTCAACAGTCCTTCATGCCTGCAATAAAGTAGAAGAAGATATGGACAACAGCCAGGAAATCAAAAAAAATATTGATGATTTGATTTCTATGCTCAATAATTAACACCAAATTGTTGACAACCTGTTGGCATAATTTATGGGAGCAAAAAGATAAAAGAAAGAACTCTTAATAAATAATAAAACCATCAACAAAAAAATTTTTATTTTTACCCTTAATTTACAATGTTTTATAAGGTTTTCAACAAATTAACACTGCCTACTAATATTACTACTAAATTTTTTATATATTTCTATCTGTGTAAGCGAAATAATTTATCAACAAAAAAATTAGAGTAAGGAGCTTATTATGAAAGTAAAAATTAATCAAAACGAACTTAATAAAGCTATTAACATAGTACAGAAGGCTGTTTCCGTAAGAACACCCCTTCCCATACTGTCAGGAATACTTATCGAAGCAAAAAATAATGAGCTGATTTTGACGGCAACGGATTTGGATTTAGGGATTAAAACATATTCACCCTGTGAAATTGAAGAAGAGGGTTCAATTGTGGTCCAGGCAAGGCTGATAGGTGATTTTGTCAGAAAACTTCCTTCAAATACCTATGTGTTTATGGAAAAAAAGAACAACAACAACATGGAAATAAAATGCTTGAATTCAGAAATAAACATACTTGGCAATTCAGCTGACGAATACCCTGACAACACCTTCAACAATGAAGGAGAATCATTTAAGATAAAATCAGAAATACTAAAGAGTTTGATAAAACACACATATTTTGCTGCAGCCTTAGAGAATATAAAACCCGTGTTTACGGGCTGCCTCCTTGAGATTAAGAATAAGGTGTGCACCCTTGTAGCTCTTGATGGGTACAGGATGGCGGTAAGAAAGGAATCAATTGATTATGACGGAGAGATTTCAATCGTGGTTCCTGCCAAAACCTTGTTTGAAATATACAGGATAATTGAGGAAAATGAAGATGAAACAGAAATTGTGGTATCTGAAAGCCATATTTCCTTTAAGGTAGATAATACCATTATAATTTCAAATCTCTTGGAAGGAAAATTCATAGACTATGAAGGAATCATAAAAGATAACTATGTTTCTGTCGTGAAGGTCAATACGGGAGAAATCAGGGACAGCATCGAAAGAGCATCCCTTCTTGCAAGGGAAGACAAGAATAATTTGATTATATTGGATATTAAGGACCTGGGTATGAAGATTTATTCTGCTTCGGAGTACGGCAATGTAGAAGAAAATATATATATTGACAAGGAAGGAGAAGATATCAAAATAGGCTTCAATTCGAAATATCTGTTGGATTATTTGAAGGTGATAGACAGTGAAATGATATCACTCAACTTAATAGGAAAAAACAATCCGTGTTTTATTAAAGAAGAAAATGGAGAAAATAAGGAAAACTATATTTATATGGTTCTGCCGGTAAGGATCAGCTAATAAGGCAGGTATGATCAGAAAGGGTAGTATATGGAAGAAATAAATATTAATACGGAGTATATTAAATTAGACCAGCTGTTAAAATTTGTAAATGCCGTTGAAGGAGGAGGCATGGCCAAAAGGGCCATAACCGACGGGTTGGTGAAGGTTAACGGAGAGGTTGTTTTACAAAGAGGAAAAAAGTTAAGACAAGGGGATATGATTGAATTCAATAATGAAAAGTATATAATTAAGGGTCCCCCTGCTGAGAATGTCTCTAATCAGAAAGAGGAAGAATGATAGTAAATAAGCTTATAATTAAGAATTACAGGAATTTTAAAGAAGCGGAAGCGGATTTAAATGATTCTCTTAATATTTTCATCGGAGAAAACGGCCAAGGTAAGACAAACCTCATGGAGTCCATATATATAGCGTCCATCGGAAGAACTTTCAGGCTGAACAGCGAAAGCGAACTGATTAACTTTTCCGAAAACAAGAGCTCCCTTGAAATTCATTTAACAAAAAATAATTATAAGATAAAAATAGAAATACAGTTAGAAAAAAACAAAAAGAAACAGGTTTTCATCAACGGGGTCAAGCTTGATAAAACGTCCGAGATGATAGGTATTTTGAACAATGTTATTTTTACTCCCGATGATATGAAAATTATCAAGGGGAGTCCGGTGGAGAGACGGAGGTTTATCAATATCGACATTTCACAGATAAAACCAAAGTATAAGTATTTGCTGAATAAGTATAAAAGAGTTACCACCGAGAGAAATATGCTCCTGAAAAACTACCACACAAGATGTGAAAATAAGGATATCATCGGTATTTGGAATGATTATTTGGTAAATACGGGGACGGAAATAACCCTTTACAGGAACGAATACATAAATAAATTAAAAAAATATTCCACGGATATTTATTTTAGCTTGACAGGCAAGAGGGAAAGATTAGATATATCTTATTACAGCAACATTGGACCAGTTACGGACAGGGAAGAAGTCAAAAAATTATTCTATGAAAAAATTAAAAAGAATTTCACCAATGAAGTTTTGAGGGGTGTTTCCCTGTATGGTCCCCACAAGGATGATTTGATAATAAAGATTAACGATAAGGAATGTAAATATTTCGGGTCCCAAGGACAGCAGCGGTCTGCAATTTTGGCCTTAAAGCTTGCCGAAATAGAAATAATAAGGGAAGAAGCAGGGGAATATCCCATCTTATTGTTGGATGATGTCTTGTCGGAGCTTGATAACAAGAGAAAGACTTATCTTATTGAGCATATTAAAGGGATGCAAACAATAATTACAAGTACGGATGACTATGAGCTGAATTCTTTAACAAAGGATTTCAATAAAAAATTATTTTATATAAACGAAGGAAAAATAAGCAGTATTTTAGATTAGAGGAGAAATAAATGGCGACAGATAAAAACAACAATCATTACAGCGCAGATCAGATCCAGGTTCTTGAAGGCTTGGAGCCTGTGAGAAAAAGACCGGGAATGTATATCGGGTCTACGGGGGAAAGAGGGCTTCACCAGTTGATTTATGAAGTTGTAGACAACAGCATAGATGAAGCATTGGCAGGCTTTTGCGATACCATTAAACTGACCATCAACGAAGATAATTCGGTCCAGGTTGTAGACAACGGAAGGGGTATTCCCATTGAAACCAACAAAAAGACAGGTAAATCCACATTGGAAACTGTTTTGACCGTTCTTCACGCAGGGGGTAAGTTTGACAACGACGCATACAAAGTTTCAGGAGGGCTTCACGGTGTTGGAGTTTCATGCGTAAATGCCCTGTCGGACTATTTGGTGGCAGAAGTAAACTGGAACGGCAAAAAGTACAGGCAAAGGTACGAAAGAGGTATTGCAAAGACGGAAGTTGAATTAATAGGCAACACCAAGCAGACGGGAACGAGCATCACATTTAGTCCCGATCCCACAATTTTTGATACCCTGGAATTTAATTATACCACCATTAAGCACAGGATGAGGGAGTTAGCCTTTTTAAACAAGGGAATAAAGATAATCCTTGAAGATAAAAGGAACAAGATAAAAAATGAGTTTCATTATGAAGGAGGAATTAAAGAGTTTGTACGGTTTTTAAACAGCAAGAAAGAACCCCTTCACAATGATGTCATTTATACGGAAGTGACAAGGGATAAGGTAATTGTTGAATTTGCCATTCAATATACTGACTCTTACAATGAAAACATATTTTCATTCGTAAACAATATAAACACGATTGAGGGAGGAACCCATTTAGTAGGGTTTAAAACAGCCCTTACCCGGGTTATAAATGATTATGCAAGAAAAGCAGGTCTAATAAAAGATAATGATGTGGCAATTACCGGCGAAGATATAAGAGAAGGGATTACCGCAATACTGTCAATTAAAGTAACAAACCCTCAATTTGAAGGTCAGACCAAGACCAAGCTGGGAAACAGCGAAATAAGGGGTATAGTTGAGAGTATCACGGGAGAGGCTTTAAGTATATATTGCGAGGAAAATCCTAAGACGGCAAAGGCAATTGTCGAAAAATCTTTAAAGTCTGCCCGTGCCAGGGAAGCTGCAAGAAAGGCAAGAGACTTGGTCAGAAGAAAGGGAGCCCTTGAAAGTATGGCCCTTCCCGGTAAATTGGCAGACTGCTCAGAAAAAGACCCGGCTCTGAGTGAAATCTGCATAGTTGAGGGTAATTCTGCAGGAGGGTCGGCTAAGGAAGGAAGGGACAGGAGAACCCAAGCAATACTTCCTTTGAGAGGAAAAATATTAAATGTTGAGAAATCAAGAATAGATAAAATACTTAACTCCGAAGAAATTAAAAATATGATTACCGCCTTCGGTTGTGGGATAGGGGAAGATTTTGATATTTCGAAATTGAGATATCATAAAATAATAATCATGACGGATGCCGACGTAGACGGAGCCCACATAAGGACTTTGCTGCTGACATTCTTCTACAGGTATATGAAGGACCTTATTACCGGAGGATATGTGTACGCTGCCCAGCCCCCCTTATACAGGGTGAAAAAGGGTAGTTTTGAAGAATATGTTTACAGCGATGCCGAGCTCAACCAGCTTTTGGAGGAGATAGGCAGGGATAGCAAGATTGAAATCCAAAGGTATAAGGGTCTCGGAGAAATGGATCCGGACCAGCTTTGGGAAACAACCATGAATCCGGAAACCAGGATTCTCTTGAGAATAAATGAAGATGATGCCATGGAAGCAGATGAAATATTCAATGTCCTGATGGGAGACAAGGTGGCCCCGAGAAGGGAATTTATCGAAGAGAATGCTAAGTATGTACAGAATTTAGATATATAGACTTGAGGGATAATAAATGAACGAAAAAGATAAAAGCAAAATCATAAATGTTAATATAACTGAAGAAATGAAAAAGTCTTATTTGGACTATGCCATGACTGTAATAGTATCAAGAGCCCTGCCGGATGTTAGGGACGGACTGAAGCCGGTTCACAGGCGAATTTTATACTCCGCCAGCGAATTGGGGCTTTCGCCGGATAAACCCCACAAGAAAAGTGCCCGTATCGTGGGAGATGTTTTAGGTAAGTATCATCCTCACGGTGATTCTGCCGTGTATGATGCAATGGTAAGATTAGCCCAGAGCTTCTCCATGCGTTATCCTTTGATTGATGGACACGGAAACTTCGGGTCTGTAGACGGTGATGAAGCGGCGGCAATGCGTTACACCGAAGCAAGAATGTCAAGCATAGCAATGGAGATGCTTAGGGATTTAGGAAAGGATACGGTTGATTTCAGACCCAATTTTGATGAAACCTTGAAAGAGCCCGTAGTACTTCCAAGCCGCTTTCCTAACTTGCTTGTGAACGGGTCATCAGGTATTGCCGTAGGAATGGCCAGCTCCATACCCCCCCATAACATAGGAGAGGTAATTAACGGGATAATTGCTTATATTGATAATCCCGATATCGACGTTCCCGGACTCATGAGGTATATAAAGGGTCCCGATTTTCCAACAGGGGCCATAATAGAAGGCAAGGATAACATCAAAAATGCATATATGACGGGAAGAGGAATATTGAAGGTAAAGGCTAAGGCTGAAATAGAAGAAATGAAAAACAGCAAAAGCCGAATAGTGGTTTCAGAGCTTCCCTACCAGGTGAATAAGGCAAGACTTATCGAGAAGATAGCCGAGCTTGTAAGAGATAAAAGAATTGATGGAATTTCCGATATCCGGGATGAAAGCGACAGGACGGGAATGAGGATTGTAATCGAAATTAAACGAGATTATAATCCCAACATAGTGCTGAATCAATTATACAAGCATACCCAGCTCCAGGACAGCTTCAGCGTGATAATGATTGCCTTGGTGGATAATGAGCCAAAGGTTTTAAACCTGAAAGAGATAATTTATCACTATGTAAACCATCAAAGGGATGTCATCGTCAGGAGAACAAGGTACGATTTAGGCAAGGCTGAGGCAAGAGCCCACATCGTTGAAGGTTTGCTGATCGCAATAGACAATATTGATGAAGTCATAAGAATTATAAGGTCATCCTATGACGATGCCGAGAAAAGGTTGATGGAAGCATTTAAATTAACCGAAATTCAGGCAAGGGCAATAGTTGACATGAGACTCAGACGCCTCCAGGGCCTTGAAAGAGAAAAGTTAAATGCCGAATATGAAGACCTGATTAAAATGATAAACAGGTTTAAGGAAATCTTAGCTAACCAGCATTTAGTCGACCAGATAATCAAGGATGAACTGAAGGATATAAAAAACAAATTTTATGATGAGAGAAAAACCCAGCTTAAGGCCGAAGAAGGGGAAATCAACGAAGAAGATTTGATTGAAGAAGAAAATGTTGCTATTACATTGACCCATTTCGGCTATATAAAGAGGCTTCCAGAAGATACCTATAAGGCCCAAAACAGGGGCGGAAAGGGTATTACCGCCCTGACCACAAGGGATGAAGACTTTGTAACGGATTTGTTCATCACATCGACTCACGATTATCTCTTGTTTGTTACAAACAAGGGGAAAATATACAAAATAAAGGCTTACGAAGTACCGGAAGCAAGACGTCAGGCTAAGGGAACGGCTGTAATAAACCTGATTAACATTGAAGCCGGTGAAAAGATTAAATCCATGATACCCATAAGGGAATTTAATGATGATGAATATTTGGTATTTGTAACAAAGAACGGAATTATCAAAAAAACCAAGCTGAGCGAATTTGAATCTAACAGGAAAACAGGTTTGGTGGCCATAAAAATTGCAGAAGACGATGAATTGATAAGCATGAACAAAACAGACGGGACAAAGGATATATTCATTGTCACCAAATTTGGAAAAGGCATAAGGTTCCACGAAAACGACGTAAGAGATATGGGCAGGAACACCATGGGAGTAAGGGCAATAACCCTTGAAAAAAATGATGAGCTTGTTGCCATGAGCATTATTGAAAAAAGCGACGAAAACAAGCACATATTAACAATTACGGAAAAGGGATATGCCAAAATAACCCTGTCCCAGGAATACAGGCCTCAAAACAGGGGCGGCAAGGGTATGAAAGCCCACAATATCAATAAAAAGACGGGGTCTATAGTGAATTCGCTCATAGTTAAAAAAGAAGATGATGTCATGATTTTAAGTGCAAACGGAACCATAATAAGGATGCATGCCAGGGATATTTCCGTAATGGGAAGAGATACTCAGGGTGTAATAGCAATGAGGCTGAAAGATGACGATAAGGTTGCTTCAATAGCAAAAATATATTCAGAGGAAGAAGATGAAGAATAATGGAGGAGAATTATGTCTTTGGAAATTGAAAGCATGTTACAAGGAAAGGATATTGTGGTAAAGCCCATCGGAGAGGTGGATATATACACTTCTCCCCAGCTTAAGACCAATGTTTTTGCATTGATTGAAGACAATAAGAAGGATATCATCATTGACGGAGAGAGCTTGGTGTATATCGACTCCACGGGATTAGGTGTTTTGATGAGCATTTATAAGAACATGAAGGAAAGAAATTTGAATTTTAAAATTGTCAACTTAAAGCCTAATATCTATAAGCTGTTTGATATTACCGGTTTAAACAAGGTTTTTGATATCCGGGAGTGATGAAAATGGATAAAGTATTTTTAAGAATCCCTAAGAAATCCGAATACATGAGTACTATAAGATTAACCTCATCTGCTCTTGCCAGTTTAAAAGGATTTTACCTTGATGAAATCGAAGATATAAAGGTTGTGATATCTGAGATATGCACTTTTTTCATCAAGAATCTGGAAAAGAATACGGATGATTTGGAAATAGCTTATCAAGCTGCCGATGACAAGATTATTGTGACGGTTACAGATTTAAATGAGGGCCGGATATTTGAAGAACAATTAAACAATGATATGAGCATCATGATTATTGAAAGTTTGTCCGATAACTTTAACTATGATTTAAACAATAAATCAATAACTTTTGAAAAAATAAAATAGGCGTTGATTAATATGAGCAAATTGAGTAAAAACTCAAAAAATATTAAAAACTATGACTTGTTTTTGCTTTATCATGAAACCAAGGATATTGAAATAAGAAATCAAATTTTTGAAAAGTACAAGTATATGGCTGAAATCATATCAAGAAAATACAGCAACAGGGGTATTGAGCATGATGATATATATCAAATTGCATGCATGGGGCTGATTTTTGCCATAGAAAGGTTTGATATAACAAAAGGGTTCGAATTTACAAGCTTTGCAACCCCCACCATCTTGGGTGAAATTAAAAAGTATTTCAGAGATAAGGGCTGGGCTGTCAAGGTGCCCAGAAAAATCCAGGAAATATCGAGAAAAGTAAATGAATACAACAATATTTTGGCTTCCCAGCTTCACAGGGCTCCAACCATAAAAGAAATCGCCGAATATGCTAACAGTACGGAAGAAGAAGTTTTAGAGGCCTTCGAAGCTGGAAAAATGTTTAATTCCCAGTCCTTGGACGAAAAATTTGATTTAAGCAGGGGTGAAAATGACATATCCCTCATGGATGTTGTGGGGGCTGAGGATAAATATTATGATTTGATTGAAAACAAGGATTTCATCGACAAGTCAATGAGTAAGTTGAACAAGTTGGAAAAAGATATAATAATGAAAAGATTCTATGAGAATAAAACCCAGAGCGATATAGCAAAAGAACTCAATATATCGCAAATGACCGTATCAAGAATAGAAAAGAGATCTTTGGAAAAATTAAGAATGGAATACTACAGGTAAAAGGAGGTAATATGAAGAAAAAAGGAAGATTATTTGTTTTTGGGGTTCTTGCTCTATTATTTTTGCTTATCAACTCCTTCACCGGTATAGTAAAATTTGCTACGGATTATTTGTGGTTTAAAGAAGTGGGATATACCGAAACATTTCTTACAAAAATTAAGGCGCAAGCTGTCATCGGAGTACCGATTTTTATTATCCTGACCATTTTGTTATATATCTTCATTAAGAGACTTAAGAAGAAGTACGATGAAGAATCGGAAATTATAAATGTCAATAAAAAAGTCAATTTGGTAATTAAACTGATATCCGGGGGAGCAAGCCTTTTTTTAACCTTGAATATTACATCCTCCATGTGGTTTCAGATACTTCAATACATCAACAGCGTGGACTTTGGGACAAAAGATCCTGTCTTCAACAACGAAGTAAGTTTTTATGTTTTCAAGATGCCCTTGATAAATACAGTCATCAGTTTTCTCATATCCGTCTTGTTTTTGATGGCGGCAGCCATAGTCTTGTTTAACGGTTATCTCGCTCTTAAGGAAGGCATAAAAAATGTTTCGGAGCAATTTGAAGATATCCGGCAATTCCCCCGACAGCAGATAGATTTTAACAAGGTTTTGAACAAAAAGTTTGCCGAAAGGATAATCAACCAGCTTTCAATTATCGGCTTTTTGTTATTTTTACTGTTAGGGACAAAATATGTATTAAGATGTTATGATTTGCTTTATTCCCGGTTAGGCCGGGTATTTGGAGCAGGATATACGGATATTAACATCACCTTGAATTTATACAGGGTCTTGGCTGTGGGCTGCATGCTTGCAGCAGCAACCTTTTTTGCAGGTGCAAGAAAAAGAAAATTAAAAACGGCATTGGCCCTTCCCGCTGCCCTTATAATAATATCGATTCTGGGAACAAGCTTGGGATGGGGTGTTGAAAAATTCATTGTTGAGCCCGACCAGCTGTCAAAAGAAACAGTATACATGCAATACAGCATTGAAAGCACTCAAAAAGCATATGGGCTGGACAATGTGAAAACAATACAATTCCCTGCCAATGACAATCTAACCATTGAAGATATAGAAAATAATCCGGAAGTAATAGAAAACATAAGAATTAACGACCAGGAGCCCTTGATTCAGGTTTACAACCAGCTCCAGGGAATACGACCCTATTATGTGTTTTATGATGTGGACGTAGACAGGTATGTAATTGACGGTGATTATAAGCAGGTTTTTCTTTCGGCAAGGGAACTGGACCAGGACAGGTTAAATGTACAGGCAAGAACCTGGGTCAACCAGTATTTGAAATACACCCACGGCTATGGAATAACGGTTTCCACGGTAAATAGCGTGACCCCCCAGGGCCAGCCTGAAATACTGGTTAGAAATATTCCTCCCACAACCGAAACAGACTTTAACATTCAGAGACCTGAAATATATTTTGGTGAAAAAACCAACAATTACATAATAGTGAATACGGATGAAATGGAATTCGACTATCCTTCAGGGGCCGATAATGTTGAAACCACATATGAAGGAAAAGCAGGAATCAACCTTTCATTTTTTAAGAGGCTCTTGTTCAGCATAAGAGAAGGCAGTTACAGGATGCTGATTTCCAAGAATATTGACAAGGATTCAAAAATAATCATCAATAGAAACATTATCCAAAGAGTAAGCCAAATAGCCCCCTTCATTTATTTTGACCCGGATGCCTACATTGTGGCAAATCAGGATGACGGCAAATTGTATTGGATAATTGAAGGATTTACCGTAAGCGACAGATTTCCTTATTCACAGCCTACGGACTTATTGTTTGATGGATGGGACGTAAACTATATCAGGAATTCCGTAAAGGCTGTGGTAGATGCTTATGACGGCACTACAAACTTTTACATAGCAGATGAAGGGGACCCGATTATCAAGGTATATGACAAAATTTTTACCGACTTGTTAAAGCCCATAAATGAAATGCCTGAAGGCCTTAGAAACCATATTAGATATTCAAGGGCGTATTTTGATGTCCAATCGGATATATACAGGCTCTACCATATTGAAAATCCGACGGTTTTCTTCGGAAGAGAAGATTACTGGGACCTGGCAAACGAAAAATACATGGGTGGGGGAGAAGGGCCTGCAGGCTCCAGTTATTTGATGTTTAAGCTTCCCGGTGAGGAGGATGTGGAGTTTTTATTGACAAATCAATACACTCCCCAAAATAAAGACAATATGATAGCACTTTTGGCAGCAAGGAATGACGGTGAAAATTACGGTGAGTTAGTCTTGTACGAATTCCCTAAAACAAAGGTAATTTCGGGACCTAATATGATAGAAACAAAAATTGACCAGGATACAAATATATCTTCCCAGCTTACCTTGTGGTCCCAGATGGGGTCGGATGTTTTAAGAGGAAACACAGTAGTGATTCCCATAGAGGAGTCCTTGCTCTATGTGGAGCCCATATACTTGAAATCGGATACGGACAGCAACTTCCCGGAAATGAAGATGGTTGTCGCATCCTATGGTGAAAAAATAGTTATGGAGCCTACCTTGGATGGGGCAATAGAAAAACTGTTCGGCACAGGGGGGCAAAAACCCCGTGACCCTGACATAGAATATGGGGATGCCGGTATAAATGACTTAATCAATAAGGCAAACTTAGTCTTCCATGAGGCTACCTCAGCTTCACAAACCGGGAATTGGGCAGAATACGGCAGAAAAATCAATGAACTGGAAAAAATATTAAATCAGCTCTCCATCATGATTAGAGGTGACCAGGAAGAAGGTCAGGATGAATTAATAGATGCAGAATAGGAGGATATATGAAATTTACATTCAATCACTTTAATTTTAATGTTTTAGATTTGGAAAAGAGTATGAATTTCTATAAGGAAGCCTTAGGTTTAAAAGAAATAAGAAGAAAAGAAGCTTCAGACGGCAGTTTCATATTGGTTTTCATGGGAGACGGGGAAACGGATTTCTCCTTGGAGCTTACCTGGATGCGAGACAGAAAAGATTCCTATGATTTGGGAGAATTGGAGTATCACTTAGCCATGAAGGTTGACAATTATGATGAAGCATTTAAGAAACATGAAGAAATGGGCTGCATCGAGTATGTGAATGAAGAGATGGGGATATACTTCATTACGGACCCTGACGGTTACTGGATAGAGATAATACCTACAAGATAAGCCAAAAGCCGCAAGCAAGCCTTGCGGCTTTTAGCATAAACTATAGTAAGCTGTATTATAAAACTCAACAAATATCAGTGTGACATAGTTACTTGACAAAGTAAAGTTACCCTGCTATATTTTAACAATAATATTTTTGGAGGCAGGTATGGGTAGTTCAGGATTAAGAGCTGATGTAAGCATGATATTGGTTTTTGCCGAAGGATTCATATCCTTTTTTTCACCCTGTGTTCTTCCCTTAATTCCCGTATACATCAGCTATTTGGCAGGCAGGGGTAAAAAAGTAAACAGCGACGGCACCATCAGCTATGAAAGAAAAAAGGTCCTCTTTAACACCTTGTTTTTTGTTTTGGGAATTTCAACCGTTTTTTTTATTTTAGGTTTATCATTTTCTGCTTTGGGTATATTCTTTAGCAGGAACAGAGAACTTTTCAGCAAAATAGGAGGCACGATCATAATTATTTTAGGCCTTGTACAGCTGGATATTATAAAACTTGATTTTCTAAAAAGGGAAAAAAGGATTAGTCTCGATGTAAGCGGAAAAATGAATCCCTTGCTTGCTTACGTAATGGGATTTACTTTCAGCTTTGCATGGACTCCATGTGTGGGACCCGCTTTAGCTTCAGTTTTAATTTTAGCATCAAATGCCCAAAATGCATTTACGGGAAACCTTTTGGTAGCACTTTATGCCTCAGGCTTCATAATACCCTTTATGATATTAGGTATCTTTACCACGGAGGCCTTGAACTTCTTTAGAGAAAAAAGGAATTTAGTCAAATATACCATAAAGATAGGCGGACTCATATTGGTAATAATGGGAATTATGACATATACGGGTACCTTTGCCGCCATAAGCAGAAGTTTAAGTTTTTATTAAAAATAGAGACTGTAATATATCATTGAGAATGAGAGGTTAATATGGGAGAAATAGTTGATATCATCATTATCGGAGCAGGTCCTGCCGGCTTGTCCGCTGCAGTGAATGCCCTGGTCAGAGGCAAGAGGGTAAGAATTTTTTCAAACAGGGATAACAATCTTTCGAAGGCAGAAAGAGTGGATAACCATTTAGGTTTTTATCACATGACCGGTAAAGAATTGATGGATAAGTTTAAAGAACATGCAGAAGCTATGGGTGTAAAAATCGAAGATGGCAAGGCAGTAAACATACTTCCCTTGGGTGACAGTTTCATGGTCAATGTTAACGGCCAGATAATTGAGTCAAAAAAGGTGATTTTGGCTATGGGAATTTCAAAAGTCAAAGAATTGCCGGGAGAAGGAAGGCTCTTAGGCAATGGGGTAAGCTACTGCTCAACCTGCGACGGAATGCTTTACAGGGGGAAAGATGCTGTCGTATGGGACCAATCCCATGATGCATGGGAGGAAGCAAATTTCCTGCAAAGTATAGGGGTCAATGTAACCTTTATTTCAAATAAACCGAGACACGAGAATTTAAGCGATAATGTGAAGTACATAAAAGGCAGGATTGAAGAAATAATAGGAGAAAATACCGTTGAAGCTGTCAATACAGGAGAGGAAATAATAAAAACCGACGCTGTCTTTATGCTCAGGGATGCCGTCGCACCTGATACCTTGATTGAGGGACTGGAATTGGACGGCAGCTTCATAAGCGTCAATAAATACATGGAAACCAATATTCCGGGATTATATGCGGCAGGAGATATCACCGGAAAACCCCTTCAGCTTTCAAAGGCTGTCAGTGAAGGTTTAATAGCTGCTCAGCACGCAGCATTACAAATAGATAAAAAGGAGAGTTAAAATGGCAGAAAATATTAAAATTATAAACAGTACTCAGGAATTCGACGACATGATTAAGGAAAACAGGTATGTTTTAGTGGATTTCTGGGCAGCCTGGTGCGCTCCTTGCAGAATGGTAGCACCGGTAATAGACAAGGTAGCAGACCAATATAAGGAGAAAATAATTGTTGCTAAGGTAAATATAGATGAGCAGCAGGAATTGGCTATTCGCTACGGTATACAGACAATACCGACCATAATTTTCTTTAAGGAAGGCAGGCTTGCATCAAAGGAAATAGGAGTTAAACCCTTATCATCCTTTGCAAGGATGATTGACAGCAATATTGCGTAAAGTCATAAACATATGGGGACACTGCTTAGTGTCCCCTGCTTTCATTCTTTTTTATCCATTCATTTTTTAACAAACCATACAGGACCAGATTATATCTCTTGCCGTCTCTCAGCACAAATTCTCTTAAAACCCCTTCTTTCCTAAAACCGCATCTTTCATATAAGGCAATTGCTTTATCGTTGAATTCCAGCACATTAAGCTGAATCCTGTGAAAATTTAAGTCATTGAAGCCAAATTCCAGCAAAATTCTCATGGCTTCCTTTCCGTGCCCCTTGCCTCTTTCATTTTCGTTCCCCAGGCCTATAAATAAGGTGGCCACTTGGTTTTCTTTAATTATGTCATCAAAACCTGCGACACCTATTATTCTTTTGTCCTTTCTTACGGCAAACACCTTGGATTTGCTGCTTTTCTCATAATAGTCAAACATTTTATCCACTTCTGTTTTTGTCAGTGGGTGAGGGGGATAATAATCATAATACTTTAAAAACTCAGAGTCGGAAAACCACTTGTATATATACTCCATATCCTCTTTCTTAATTTCCGTTAAACTAATCATAACTTCTCCTATGCAAAAATTATTACGGCTATTATGGTCATGAGGCCGGTCAAACCCATTGCAAGCCCACTTGCCGCACCTGTCTCCTCATTCATCTCCACCGCCTTAATAGTCCCTACGGCATGGGCTGCTGACCCGATTCCGATTCCCTTTGCTATGTTATTTTTTATTTTGCCTGTCTTTACTATAAAAGGTGCGACGGCTGAGCCTATTAAGCCGGTAATTATGACGGATATAGTAGCCACAGATTCATACCCTCCCAGCATTTTGGCAGCTTCAACAGCCAAAGGAGTTGTGATTGATTTGGATAGGAGGGATAAAAATATGGTTTCATCAATTCCAAATAATCTTGATAAAAGAGTAACAGATACAAATGATGTTATTATGCTTGCTGTTATTCCTCCGATTATGGGAATAAAGTTTTTTATCAAGGCCTCTTTATTCTTGTAAATGGGCAGGGCAAGTACCGTGACAATGGGGCCCAAAGCCGACACTATTATGCTTCCGCCCTTGTAATAATCCGAATATGTAAGATTAAAAATTTTTAAAATAATGATAATTATTACAGCTGTCAAGAGCAAGGGGTTCAAAAATCCTATTTTGAATTTTTTGCTTACTAAAAGACTGAACTTAAAAACAATGATTGTAAGCAGGATAAAAAAAAGAGCCGCTAATATATCAGTCATCACTTTTCTCCTTATATGATATCAAAATATCTGTAACCTTGCAGGTAACATACATAACTAAGATACAGGATATAAATAAAATAATGATTATTTGAAAAATACTGTCTTGAATCAGCTTATAGGATTCCATAATGCCGATTGTTATGGGAACAAAGAAAAAACCCATGTATTTGAGCATAAAGTTTGAAGCTTCTTCAATCATTGAAAGCTTTATAATATTTCCCGACAGGAGGATCAACAATATTACCATCCCTATTATGTTGCCGGGAACAAAAATTACATTTGAAATGAGCCTGCTGATAAGATTACCTGCAGAATAAATTATATAGATTAGAGCTGTTTGGACAGCAATTTTTAAGATTTTTTTCATTCTAACCTCCGCACCTAACATTATATAATAAAATTTTCATAATTCAATAGCTATAATATTGAAAGGCCTTAAAGCCGTTAAAAAAATTTTTGTTATTTTAAGTTTCAATAAAGAAAAGAAGGATATAATTACAATAAAAAGATTAAACGAAAGTAAGGAGCGGTGAGCAATGAATTATGATAATAACTTCAATGATAATTATGAAAATGAAAACCGGGAAAACAATATAAACAATGACAGCCTTTCAAAGGAATACGGTGAAATTAATTTTATCATGAACGAGCCTGTAAAAAAACCGAGGCGGAGGAAATCATTTTTGTCATACATTGCCCTTGCATTGGTGGCTGCAATAATCGGTGGTTTAGCAGGCAGCTTTATAACATCCTACAAGTTAGACGCCTTTGTTCAGGAGGAGGGAGCCAAGTCATCAATAAATGCCCAGGAGGTCAATATAAATTTAACCGATGACGTGTATTTTGCAGTAGCGGTTGCAGAAAAAGCGCAAAAAACCGTTGTGGGAATAACAACTGAGACGGAAAGACAAGTCAATACCTTCTGGGGCCCCCAAATGAGGGTGGAGCAAAGTATGGGGTCCGGCTTCATTGTGGATTCAAAGGGGTATATTTTAACAAATTCTCATGTAGTCGGAGACGGGAAATATAAAAATATTACGGTTTCCTTAATCGACGGTACAAAGGAAGTCGGCCAGGTATTGTGGTATGATACTACCTTGGACTTGGCAGTTGTTAAAATAGATAAGACGGGACTTCCTACAGCTGAATTGGGAGATTCGGATAAATTACTGGTTGGTGAGCCTGCAGTGGCAATTGGCAATCCAATGACCTTAGATTTGGAAAGAACGGTGACTCAAGGTATAATAAGCGGTCTTAACAGGTCGATTGTTTTTGAGAACGGAACTGTTATCGAGCCCCTTATACAAACGGACGCTTCCATAAATTCAGGCAACAGCGGGGGCCCCTTGTTTAATGCCAAGGGCCAGGTAATAGGGATTAATACGGCCAAAATGATGACGGCAGAAGGTTTGGGCTTTGCAATACCCATAAATACCGCAAAACCCATAGTGGACCAAATAATAAACGACGGTTCATTTACAACGGTTTATGTGGGAATTACCGGCATGGCCGTTGAAACATATGAAAGAGGCTACGGCGTAGATCTAATAGCGGATTACGGTGTGATAATAATAGAAACCGTGAAGAATTCTCCTGCCTCGGAAGCAGGCCTCCAGCCCAACGATGTCATAACTGCCATTGACGGGCATAAAATCGAGGATATGGATGATTTGAAAAGAAGACTCTATAATTATCGTGACGGGGATAAGTCACAGTTCACAATCTTAAGAAACGGTGATGAGCTTAAAATTACTTTGACCTTGAGAACCAGGCCGGATGAATTTTAATATGATAATGGCGGAGGGGTAAAACAAAAACAAGATAAAAAACAGGAGGATTCCTCCTGTTTTTTGTAATATGAACTTATTTGCTTACTCTTCTACTCCAAAGCGCTTAAGGTTGGGAGATATGATTAAATTAGCATCCGTTGCAGCAACTACGTCTTCAACGCTTGCTTCAGGCCCTAATTCTTCAAGAACCAAGCCATCCTTTGTCACCCTGATGAGGGCCATTTCAGTTACTATTATATCGACCTGTTCCTTAGCGGTCAGGGGAAGGGTGCATTTCTTCAAAATCTTCGGTTTTCCTTTCTGGGTGTGAACCATTGCTATGATAACCGTCTTAGCCCCTACTACCAAATCCATTGCTCCGCCCATGCCCGGAACCATCTTGCCGGGTATTTTCCAGTTTGCAAGATTTCCTTTTTCATCAACCTCCATGGCTCCAAGTACTGTAGCATCTACATGGCCACCCCTGATTATTCCAAAGGATGTTGCGCTGTCAAAAAACATTCCTCCGGGAAGTATCGTTGAAGGCATACCTCCTGCATTTACAAGCTCCCAATCCTCCTCTCCTTCCTTAGGAGCGGGACCTAATCCCAAAAATCCGTTTTCCGATTGAAATGTGATGTCTATTCCTTCAGGTATGTAATTTGCCACCATTGTAGGAAGTCCTATTCCTAAGTTTACAACATCACCGTCATTTAATAATTCAGCAACTCTTTTTGCTATAACCTTCTTTGGATCCATTATTTGTCACCTCCCACGATATAGTCGACAAATATACCTGAACACATGACATGTTCCGGATCTATTTCGCCTATTTCAACGATTTTGTCAGCTTCTACTATAACTAAATCCGCTGCCGTAGCCATTATGGGGTTGAAATTTTTCATTGTCTTGTTGAATATCAAGTTGCCTTTTTTATCGGCCACGGAAGCTTTTAAGAGGGCTACATCAGCCCTTAAGGGAGTTTCAAAAACATATTCCTTGCCGTTTATCTCCCTGATTTCTTTGCCTTCTGCCGCTTCGGTTCCTATACCCGTCGGTGTGTAAAAACCACCGAGGCCGTTTCCTCCGCACCTTACTTTTTCTGCAAGGGTTCCCTGAGGAGTGAGGACAACTTCCGTTTCCCCTGAATTCATCTGGTTGGCTGTTTCCGGATTAGTCCCCACATGAGATGCGATTATCTTTTTAAATTGTTTATTAACAACCATTTTTCCCACTCCCTTGTCGGGGAAACCTGTATCATTGCATATGAGGGTCAAATTTTTTACATTTTTTTCAACCAAGGCATCAATTATTCTTTCCGGAGTCCCGTTGGCCAGGAATCCGCCTACCATAATTGTCATGCCTTCCTTAACCATATCTGCAGCTTCATCGATAGAAATTATTTTGTTTATCATACCATCTTCCTTTCATCTAAGATCATTATTTTCTTTCAACCAATATTGAAGTACCCATTCCGCCGCCTATGCACAAGGTTGCAAGGCCCTTCTTGGCATCTCTTTTTTGCATTTCATATATAAGGGTTACCAGAATTCTTGCTCCCGATGCCCCAATGGGGTGTCCCAATGCTATCGCGCCTCCGTTCACATTTGTGATTTCAGGATTTAACCCCAATTCACGGATAACTGCCAAGGATTGTGCTGCAAAGGCTTCGTTGGCTTCAGCAAGATCCAGGTCATCAATTGTCCAGCCTGCTTTTGCCAAGGCTTTTTTGGTTGCAGGAACCGGGCCTAAACCCATAACCTTGGGGTCAACTCCGGCTGAGCCATAAGCTGCAACTTCGCACAAATACTTCAGACCAAGTTCATCTGCTTTTTCCTTGCTCATAATAATCAAGGCAGCCGCACCGTCATTTATACCTGAAGCATTTCCTGCCGTAACGGTTCCGTCCTTTTTGAAGGCAGGTTTCAATTTTGCCATTTTTTCAACAGTTGAACCGTGTCTCGGATACTCGTCCGTGTCAATAACCACAGGATCCCCTTTTCTTTGAGGTATGACAACAGGTACAATTTCGTCCGTAAATCTTCCTGCTTTTTGAGCTGCTTCCGCTTTCATCTGGCTTTTTGCGGCGAATTCATCCTGTTCTTCTCTTGTTATACCATACTGTTCCGCAACATTTTCAGCGGTTATTCCCATATGATAATTATTGTAAATATCCCACAATCCATCGTGTATCATGTAATCAACGATGCTGTCGTGGCCCATTCTGTGTCCCCATCTTGCTTTTGACAGGAGATAGGGTGCATTGGTCATGCTTTCGGTGCCTCCGCACAGGATTATGTCGCATTCACCGTTCTCAACGAATTGTGCAGCCATGCTGACTGCCCTCAAACCGGAACCGCAAACCATATTGATTGTCAGTGCCGGTGTTTCATTAGGAAGGCCTGCCCCTAAGCTTACTTGTCTTGCAACATTTTGTCCCAAGCCTGCCCCTAATACATTGCCGAAATATACTTCTTCCACCATGGATGGCTCTATGCCTGCTCTCTTGATAGCTTCTTTTGCTGCTATCACTCCCAGGTCAACAGCCGACAGTGAAGCAAAAGCACCCCCGAAAGAACCTATGGGTGTTCTTGCTGCTGAAACAATAACTGCTTTTCTCATAATTTCCTCCTGATTTTTTATTTACGGTTATTATGTGGGCTAGTATATGCTGTATTCAATGTAGCATTTTTCATGCCAAGATTATTTTTAAATTTCTATTGAAATTCAGTAGTTTTATTGATAAAAAAGCTATCTTGATATGCAAAACTGCATATCAAAATAACAAAAAATATTGCATTTTTGCATACATGTATATATAATTAAAAATAAGAAGATAGGCAATTTGAAATATAGTTAATAAAATAACAAGTATTAATTTTATTAGAAAGAGGATAAAAAAATATGCCATCAATTAAAAATGATCTGGATATGGGTTTTGTTATAACTGATAACAAATTAAACGTTTTATACTGCAATGAATATTTCAAAAAAAATGTAGTAAAGACCGATATCCTGAATAAAAAAATAACAATGTTTTTCCATGATATTAACGTTGATAAGGATAAAAATCTCTATTCCGTTAAAAACAAGGATAATTCCGTATACTATGTTATCCACAACAAATTTAAATTATACAACCACGATTTATTCAATTTTTTCTTTTATGATTTTACAATCGGAAGTGAGCTTCAGAAACAAATTGAGAGATTGAATTCTCAACAATATTTATATAATGAAATGCTGAACAAATTACAGGACGGCATCTATATAACCGATGAACGGGGGACAACCATATATGCCAACGATGCATTTTTGAATTTGTCCGGACTTACGAGAGACCAAATCATAGGCAATACGGTTTATGACTTGAGAAAAAGTAACATCCTTCCCAATTCATGCTGTGCAAAAGTTATAGAAACTTTAGCACCCGTATCAACCATAAACCACTACTACAAGGGTCAGAGGTGCTTAGTTTCAGGCTCGCCAATATTTGACGAAAAGGGGAATTTGGCAAAGACAATTGCCGTTATCAGGGATGTTACCGAACTGGATATGTTGATGAAAACCATCGCCAAGGAACAAAACTTGTTTATCCAGGGTGATTACAAGTTAGATACCGAGGAATTACAAGACCCTGAAGACATTATAAACAACGTAAAAATGAAGAATATTTACGAAAAAGCAAAAAAAATAGCTAAAGTTGACAGTACGGTCTTAATTTTAGGGGAAACCGGCGTGGGAAAGGATTTTATTGCCAAGTATATACACAAGATCAGCCACAGGAGCAAGGGTAAATTCATAAAAATCAACTGCGGGGCCGTACCGGAGCACCTGCTTGAATCCGAATTTTTCGGTTATGAAGAAGGGGCCTTCACCGGTGCTGTAAAAGGAGGAAAGAAAGGCTTGTTTGAAGAAGCCGACGGGGGTACCCTCTACCTGGATGAAATAGGAGACATGCCTTATACCCTCCAGGTTAAGCTTCTCAGTGCCATAAATGACAAGATGTTTTACCGGATAGGAGGTACTAACCCCATTGAGTTCAATGCCCGGATTATCGCAGCCACAAACCATGATTTGAAGCAGCTTGTGGAAGAAAAGAAGTTCAGGGCAGATCTGTACTACAGGTTGAATGTGGTGACTTTAGTGATTCCGCCCTTGCGGAACAGGAAGGAAGACATAATCCCCTTGTCGTATCAATTCCTTGAGTATTACAACAATAAATACGGCAGAAACTGTTACATCAGTTCAAACTGCCTTCAGAGTTTTTTAATATATGACTGGCCGGGCAACATAAGGGAATTAAAAAATATAATCGAACGTTTGGTGCTGATGGCGGATGGGGCGGAAATCGGGACAGACCTCTTCAGGGAGCATCTGATGCTGCCAGGGGGTACCGACCAGGCTGACCTCTTTGTGACAGGGACAAAGACCCTGAAAGAAAAAATGGAAGAATTTGAAAGGGAAATTATTGAATCCACCTTGGCTGTTTCTAAAAACATGAAGGAGGCAGCCCTGAGGCTGGGCATAGATATATCAACCTTGGTCAGAAAAAAGCAGAAATATGAAATATGATGACAAGGTGACAAGGGGACGGGGGTAGTGTCATCGACTTCCAGGTTGTCAGGCTGACCTAAGGACGGTTCTTTTATAGGATACAAGAACCGTCCTTTTTGTATTTATAGGGTTTTTTCTTAATTTGGAATAAAAAATAAAAAAGTGCAAATATTAGTAACAGCTTATCCCACTCAGGAGGACCTATGTTTTTAATCAATGATTTGAAAAAAATAATTAACAATGATGTGATAATAGTATTTCTGATAATCAGTTATATATTGATATTCAGAACCAGCAAGGAGTTAAAAAGGAAGAATTATCACAAAGATTATAAAATTGTGCGTTATACGGGAATAATTTACGGGCTTTTGGCAATAGCCGCAGCAACTGCAATATATATTTAGGAGTGCTTATGAAGGATTTAGATTTAAATCAACCAATAAATACGGATATACATAAAAATGAGCAGATCTTCCGGAAGGTTTTTGAAAATGCCGATGACATAATATATAGGAAATTAGAAGCAGGCAAGACAAAAAACCTAAAAATGCTTTTGTTATATGTGGATGGGATGACTACAAAGGAAGCAATAAGCGAGTATGCAATAGAAAATCTTCTCATGGGTCTTAACTTAGATAAGGCACAGAATATGTCCAATGCTCAGCTTGAGCAGGAAATTGCAAAAACAAGCATAGCGGTTTCAGAAATTCAAATTATAACAACCATTGGTGAATGTGTAGATAAAATCCTTTCCGGGGAGACCGTGCTTCTTTTGGATACCTGCAATAAGGGTATAATGCTTTCCTCCAGGGGCTGGCCCATGAGAGGAGTCCAGGAGCCTTCCGCCGAAACCCTCATAAGGGGGGCAAGAGACGGCTTCAATGAAACTATGAAGGTGAACATTTCATTAATCAGGAGGCGGTTAAGGGACCCCAAGTTAAAGGTTAAGTACACTCAGGTTGGCAAGAGGTCCAAAACCGATATTGCAATTATATATATAGAGGATTTAGTAAATAAGACAGTTTTGAAAACAGTGGAAAAGCGAATTAATAATATAGAAATCGATGCGGTTCTCGAAAGCTCCTACATTGAAGAAATGATTGAAGATGACGGCTATTCCCCCTTTCCCCAACTCGAAAATACCGAAAGACCTGACGCTGCCGCATCCGCCCTCTTGGAAGGAAGGGTTGTAATAGCCGTGGACAATACTCCTTCCGTCCTGATTGCACCTGCAATTTTCGTATCCTTCATGCAATCCTCGGAGGATTATTATGAAAGATGGCTGCCTGCATGTGCCATCCGCCTATTGAGATATATTGCACTGCCCATAGTAATGCTTCTGCCTGCCTTATATGTGGCAGTTACCCAATACCATCCCAACCTTCTTCCTACCCAGCTCAGCTTATATGTGGCGGCTTCAAGGGCAAATGTACCCTTTCCCCCTTATTTTGAAGCCCTGTTAATGGAGCTTGTCATTGAATTGGTCAGGGAGGCATCCTACAGGATCACAACTCCCGTGGGTTCAACCATAGGTTTGGTGGGAGGTTTGGTTATCGGCCAGTCTTCCGTGGAAGCAGGCCTGATTACCCCCTTGGCTGTAATTGTTGTGGCCTTGACAGCAATAGCATCCTTTACCATCCCAAGCTATAATTTCGGTGCAACCTTAAGGCTCATAAGATTTGCTTTTATAGTATTGGCTGCTACCTTCGGCTTGTTTGGAATATCTATCGGCTTAAGTTTTCTTACGATTCATCTCTGCACTTTAAAAAGCTGCGGCATACCTTATATGACACCCTTTATCAGCTTTGTTGAAAACAAAAGAGACCTTAAGGATACCCTGATCAGACCAAGAATAAGGAAGTTGGTCAGGAAGCCGGATTATTTACACATGGAAAAGGAAGAGAAGAAAAATGTTTAATCAGGATATTACACCTTATCAGAATTTATCAATTTTACTGTTGGTATCATTTGTATTGCAGTCAATGCTGATGCCTGTCCTGCTTACGGGGGTTGACGGTCCCGAAGGCTGGATTTCCGTACTTATAGCGGCATTAATCTTATTTTTTGCAATAAAGGCAGTCAATAAGGCCATGAAGACCTATGATGAAGATACGATTATAAGTGTATCGGATAAGGTGTTTCCCAAATTTATTTCAAAACTCATAGGAATATATTACATATTTATGTTTTTGACTGTTAACAGCCTGATAATGAAGGATTTTGCGGAGCAGGTAAAACTCATGATGATGTTCAGAACTCCCCTGAGCACCGTAATAGTTGCAATTTTGCTGACTGCTGCATATGCGGCAAAAAAAGGCATACACACAATTGCCAATATTACAAATATAGTTCTTCTAACATCCTTGATTCCATATTTGCTGATAATTATTTTTTCAACCTACTATGCGGATTATTCGAATATTTTCCCCGTATACCCGCCCGATATGGAAGGAATTTTGAAGTCCGTACCCAATGCTGCCTTAAGTTTTTTTGGATTTTCTCTGCTTTTGTTTTCAAACTCCAGGGTATCGGCCAAGGGAAAAAACCCAAAAATTAATAAAAGGTATTTGCTTATAAGTGCTGTCTTGTACATGGTCAGCTATTTATTGATAATTGTCAAGTTTGGAACCAAGGAAGCTGCTAACTTGGTCTGGCCCTTCGTTTCCATTATGAAATTTGTGAATATTCCCGGTTTCTTTTTTGAAAGTACGGAAATCGTGGGATTATGCCTGCAGATAACAGTAATTTTTACAAGCATATGCATACTTGCTTTTTTCACTAACCTCGCCATGCAGGAAACCTTTAAGACCAAGGAAAACGGCTATTTTATATTCATTCAGATTCCCATTTTGTATTTGATGGCTGCAGGCCTGCCGGGTATGTATATGATGTTTCCCTACATTCAAATACCTATATATATATTAAGCGGCATGAATCTTTTTATACCCCTATTGGCAGCATATGCAGCCGGAAGAAAATATAAGAGGTCAACATGAAAAAGCTTACATTGAGTTTATTGATAATATCAACAATCCTTCTTTGCGGCTGCTGGGACAGTGTTGAAATTAACAAGAGGGAATACCTGTTTGCAGTAGGAATCGATAAGAAGGAAGACAAATTGAATTTTATTTCGGAAATCCCCAAAATAAATGAAGGGAGCGAGGAGGATAGGCTGGTATATTCCAATGAAGGGGAAAGCTTTGCTGATTTTTACCACCTTAATTATCTTCATTCGGATAAGGTGATTTCTGACAGGCTCATGCAGGTAATAGTTTTAGGCGAAGACTTAGCGAGGGATTCTGAGGCGATGAAAAGAATTTTCGATGAAATTCAGCGGTCTCCTCAAATGAACCGGAGGGTGAAAATTTGTATAGCAAAGGGAAAGGCAGAAGACATAATCAATACTGAAATACCAAGCAGCCCCATAGTAGGCAGGTTCTTAAGCGATATGCTTGTTAAGCTTAAAAGAGAAAGCCAACAGGATGTATTTACCTTTGACGAAGCTATCCTCAATTTAGGCAAGACAGGCAATGCAATGATACCTCTTGTTGAGGTGAACGAAAAAAGCCTGAAAATTGAAAGAGCAGCCATTATTAAGGAATATGAGCTGGTTGGTTTTCTGGAAACGGATGAATTAGAAGCGGTGATGCTTTTATTGGACCCGTCAAATGCAAATATCAGGAATATAAACGTTGAAACCGACGGAACGACCATATCCCTGGATGCAGTGGATGTAACCATGACAGATAAGATAAGGCTAAAAGGGGATAAACTCTCAGTTGATTATTATGTGACCCTGTATTGTTACGTTGATTCTTTCATAATCGGCAACAACAGCTTGGAAGACAGGTATTTCTTAAACAGAGTTAAGGAAGAATCCATTAAGAAGCTGTCGGAAACCTCAACTGACACTATAGATAAGCTTCAAACCCAATACAAGGCGGATTTGCTCAGAATCAAAGATAAGCTTTATAAATATAACAAGAATGAATATGAAAAAGTAAGGGATAAGTATGATGAAATATTTGCTCAGGCAGATATTAAGGTATATTACAAAATGCAGATAAAAAGTACAGGATTGGTAAAATAGGAGGAAAAATGAGGTATAGTAAAAAAATATTTATTTCTGCCATCTTTGTTGCCTTGGCAATCTTAGTAGCATATTCAGCCGAGGCCTATGGGGATTTATCCGAAATAAAGGGCAAGGTTATAAGACTCCATGTTTTGGCAAATTCAGACAGCTTACAAGACCAGGAACTGAAGAACAAGGTGAGAAATAAGATAATCTCCATCTTTAATGAGGAATTTGAAGGCATCAGTCATAAGCCTGACAGTTCAAATCTCATAGTGGAAAAGCTCTCACAAATAAGGGATGAGGCGGAAAAGATCATAAAAGAAGAAGGCTATGATTACGATGTAGACGTGTACTACGGCAATTATAAATTTCCCCGCAAGGCTTATGAAGAAATAGTTTTGCCGGAAGGCTATTATGATGCCCTTAAAATTGAAATCGGAAGGGCTGAAGGCAGCAATTGGTGGTGTGTTATGTTCCCCCCCATGTGCTTTGTAGATTTTGGAAAAGATCAAGATTCACCCGCACTAAGCTTGGCAAGTGAAGATAAGCTCAAGGAAGTCCTCAGCCAAGAAGAAATCGAGATGATTAAAGCAAAGAGGGGGATTGAAAACATCAAATTAAAATCCAAGATATTCGAATTTATCGAAAAGGGCAAGGTGGATAAGAGGGCCAGCACCTACGCTTCCTCCCTCTCCAACTAGGGACAGTGGGGACGTACTTTGCTGTCCCACTGTCCCACNNCCCACTGTCCCACTAAAAGAGGATGTCTAATTTTTTGATCTTATATTGGAGGGTTTGTCTGGGGATATTTATCAGCTTGGCAGCTTTTGTGATATTGTAGTCGGTTTGCTCCAAGGCTGATATGATAATTTTCCTTTCAACTTTTTCAACAGCCTTGTTCAAGTGTTGAATCGCACCGGTATCCAATGAATTGCCGTTAACCTGGTAATTTTTGAATTGGAAGGGAAGGTGGTCTTCTCTTATGATTTCAGCATCATACAAGGATATGGCGCTTTCGATGGCGTGTTCAAGCTCCCTGACATTGCCGGGCCAGCTGTAATCCAAAAATATATCCAGGACTTCCTTAGAAACTCCGCTGAAGTACTTATTGCACTTTTTATTGTATTTTTCTATGAAATGTTCTACCAAGAGAGGTATATCATCAATTCTTTTGCATAAATCAGGAATCACCAAGGTTATAACATTCAGCCTGAAGAACAAGTCCTGCCTTATCTGTTTTGTTTCCACCACGGTATTGATATCTGTATTGATGGCGGATATTATTCTAACATCCACATCCTTGGTTTTGCTTGAGCCTACCCTTCTCACCCGGCCGTCCTGGATTACCCGAAGGAGCTTAGTTTGCAGTTCTAAGGGCATTGAATTTATCTCATCCAAAAATAAGGTGCCCCCGTTTGCCAGTTCAAATAAACCCGGCTTGTTTTCCGCCCCGGTGAAGCTCCCCTTTTCCGAGCCGAATAAAATGCTTTCAAGGAGGTTGGCAGGCAGGGCGGCACAGTTCTGAGCAATAAAGGGTTTGTATTTCCTTTTGCTTGAATTGTGAATGGATTGGACAAATAATTCCTTGCCGGTTCCGGTGCTGCCGGCAACCATTACCGGAGAGTCTGTCATTGCTGCTTTTAGGCCTAAGGATTTAAGCCTCAGTATTTCCTTGTTTTGACCTATTATGTCCAAAAAAGTATACTTGGCCAAGGGTTTTGATGTTTTTTCCACCCCTTGATCAACCTCGTACAATTCCCTCTGGAGGGTGACTATTCTTTCCGATAATTCTCTTACCTTGGTAATGTTCCGTGAAACTTCCAGGGCACCGATAACCTTATTGTTATAAATAATGGGGAGGGTTGAGTTTAATGTAGAAATTTTAACACCCTTATAATTGACAAAATTTTGCTCAACGTTATAAATAGGTTTACCGGTTTTCAGGACATTCATGATGGTGCTTGTTTCAAAGGTAAGAGAAGGATACACTTCAAGTATGTGTCTCCCTATTGCTTTTTCAGCATCTATTTCATCCATTTGTTTTGCTGCAGCATTGTGATATACAATTCTTCCGCTGGCATCAATTATTTGAATACCATCATTTATCAATTCTATTGCTTCCATTAAAGCATCAAAATATTTGATTTCCATATTCTCCCTTCCAGTGCCGAAAATTAAGCGTATCATGCCGAAAAATAGGCGTTAATGTTCGTGTTTGTCTAAATTATATCAATACTCAATTTATTGTAGCTTTCATCGGAGTCGGCAAAAGTAATCACATATTCGGTATAAATATTTCCCCTGCCTTTTTCATTCAATTTATTTTCATACAAAACTGTATTGTAGACTAAGTCAAAGCTGCCATAGGGGGTTGAATACAAATTGGTATATTTTTTACCTTGTTGGAACTCCATTTTCGAAGAATAAATTCCAACCTTGGTCATCAGCATTTTATCTTTATATACCTTAAGCCTGGTCCGGCTTCCCTTTTGCTCCGTAATTTCGCTTTCATCATAGTTTATGATAAAGCAGTCCTTCAGTTTCTCCAACTTTGCTTCCGTAAGAAGTTCTATAACATCTTCATTGCCGGCTTCATCAATCGTCTGTACGGTGTTTATTCTAATTTTTACGCTTTCCATGTCATACCTCTCAGAGATTATCTATGGTAATTTCATGCAGGTTATCAATTTCTTTTTTTAAGAAATTGCCTCCTATTCTCCTGAATCGCTCAGGTGCATCGGTCGCATAATACTCATAACGGGGCTTATCATAATTTTCATTGAGGAGGTCTCTTTCAGTCAAGAGGGTTTTTAAGTCCTTGGCAGTTTCAAAAGCGGGATTTACAAGTGTTACCTGGGGCCCCAGAACTTTTTTTATGGTGTGTCTCAGTATGGGATAATGGGTACATCCTAAAACCAAGGCATCAACATCATGCTCCATTAATTCCGTCAGGTATTTTTCTGCGGTAAGGACTGCTACTTGAGAATATTCCCAGCCTTCCTCAACAATGGGGACAAAAAGCGGACAAGGTATCCCTATTACTTCTGCAGTGCTGAGGTATTCCATAATTTTTTTCTGGTATGCATAGGAGTTTATGGTGGCTGTTGTGCCTATTACTCCTATTTTGCCGGTCTTTGTGGCTTTCGATGCGCTCCTTGCACCGGGGTCTATAACTCCGATAACGGGAATATCAAATTCTTGGGTTAATGAGTCAAGGGCATTTGAGCTTGCCGTATTACAGGCTATAACAATGGTTTTTACATCCTTGTTTTTTAAAAATGCAGCGCATTGGTGGGAAAACTTTTTTATTGTCTGCACGGATTTGGAGCCGTAGGGTATTCTCGCAGTATCTCCCAAATAAATTATGTTTTCGTATGGAAGCTGCTCCATAACCTCTCTCATAACCGTAAGCCCTCCGATTCCGGAGTCAAAAATTCCAATTGGTCTGTTATCCATTTTATACCATCCTAAACTTCTTATTTTTACTGTATTTTATCAAAAATCCCATTGCTATCCTCAGGGTATGCCAAGCAAGGGTAACTCGTAACAATTATATCATAATTATATTTTTACATCAATATAAAAAGCTGAATATTCGGCACTTGACTGACTAAAGATGGGCGATCCTTCCAAAAAATGTTGAAAATCAGCCGTTATTTAATTCTTGGATAATTGGCATAATTATTGCAAATTATATAGTTGAATAAACCCAATATTCAACCCAACCCAACCCAATAAATATTAAGGAGGCACTATGAAAAAAGGAAACCCGTATGGTACGCACCGAGTGATTGAACCTAAAGGAGTGTTACCACAGCCGGCTTTGAAAATTGACAACACTATGGAGTTATACGACAATGAAATACTTATCGATGTACAGACATTGAATATTGACTCGGCAAGCTTCACCCAAATTAAGGATCAAGCCGGCGGAGATGTAGAAAAAATCAAAGAAATTATGAAAGGCATAGTTGCTGAAAGAGGCAAGCACCAAAACCCCGTAACCGGTTCAGGAGGAATGCTAATCGGAACTGTTGAACAAATAGGTCCTGCTCTTGAGGGAAAAACGGATTTGAAGGTTGGTGACAAATTAGCAACATTGGTATCATTGTCACTGACTCCCCTGGTAATTGACGAAATATTAGAAGTGAGACCTGACATAGACCAGGTTGATATTAAGGGAAAAGCAATATTATTTGAAAGCGGAATCTATGCAAAACTGCCGGATGATATACCCGAAAACCTTGCCTTGTCAGTGCTTGATGTGGCAGGAGCACCGGCGCAAACACAGAAATTGGTCAAAGAAGGGGACACGGTATTAGTACTTGGCGGAGGCGGTAAATCAGGGCTCTTGTGCCTGTATGAAGCAAAGAAAAAGGCCGGCCCCACAGGTAAGGTTATATGTTGGGCCCACAGGGAAGTATCGCTGAAAACCGTAAAGGAATTAGGTTTAGCAGATGTTTTAATAGCAGGAGATGCTACAAATGCAATTGAAGTATATGACAAAATCATGGAAGCAACAGACGGAAAACTATGTGATTTGGTAATCAGCTGCGTATCAAGACCCAACTGCGAAATGTCCGCAATACTTGCAGCAAAGGACGAAGCTACGGTTTACTTCTTCAGTATGGCAACAAGTTTCACAAAGGCAGCCTTAGGTGCTGAAGGTGTCGGCAAAGATGTCAATATGATAATCGGAAACGGTTATACCAAGGGTCATGCTGAAGTAGCACTTCAAGTTCTGAGAGAAAGCAAAGGATTGAGAGAATTATTCACCAAGCTTTATGCATAAATAAAATAAATCCAAATAAGCAACATGGCATTCACTCAGTGAATGACGCATGTTGCTTGTTTAAAATATTAAGGGAGGTAGAAGAAAAGTGGCTTATTATAACGAAATAGAACTCTGGAAAGACGTGAAGCCGGAAGAGTGGAATGACTGGAGATGGCAGGTTGAAAACAGAATAGACAGTGTAGAAAAATTAAAGAAAGTTATTAACGTTACCGAGGAAGAGGAAGAAATTATCAACAAGGTGCTGGAAAAATTCAGAATGGGCATCACCCCATACTACGCAGCCCACATGGATAAGGATGATCCCAGGGACCCCATAAGGATGCAGGCCGTACCGACATTTGCGGAAACACATGTAAGTGCTGCAGATATGGTTGACCCCCTCCATGAGGATGAAGATTCACCGGCACCGGGATTGACCCACCGTTATCCGGACAGGGTGTTGTTCTTAATAACCGACCAATGTTCAATGTATTGCAGGCACTGCACAAGAAGAAGATTTGCCGGACAGAGCGACGATGAAGTGGGAATGGAAAACATCAATAAATGCATCGATTACATCAGAAACACTCCTCAAGTAAGGGACGTATTGTTGTCAGGGGGAGACTGCCTGCTGGTATCAGACCAAAAATTAGAATATATTATCAGTAAATTAAGAGAAATACCCCATGTTGAAATTGTTCGCCTTGGTTCAAGGACACCGGTTGTTTTACCCCAGCGTATAACGGATGATTTGGTTAACATGCTCAAGAAATATCATCCTATTTGGCTGAACACCCACTTCAACCATCCGAAAGAATTTACGCCGGAATCCATGGAAGCTTTAAGAAAGCTTGCAGATGCCGGTATTCCTTTAGGAAATCAATCGGTTCTATTGAGAGGGGTTAATGACTGCCCCCACATTATGAGGGACTTGGTTCATAAATTGGTTATGAACAGGGTAAGACCTTATTATATTTATCAATGCGACCTCTCCTTAGGCATTGAACATTTCAGGACACCTGTAGCAAAAGGCATCGAAATCATGGAAAGCCTAAGGGGACATACTTCAGGTTTCTGCGTACCGACCTTTGTTGTTGACGCACCGGGAGGCGGAGGAAAAACACCCGTTATGCCTAACTATGTATTGTCGCAATCAGCTGACAAGGTAATTTTGAGAAACTACGAAGGTGTAATCACCACATATACAGAGCCGCAATTGCCGGAATTGGAGTGCAAGTGCGATGTTTGCCAGGGTAAAAAATCAGACCCGCTTACAGGGGTTGCAGGACTCCTTCAAGGAAATGACCTGGCGCTTGAACCTACAAAATTAGCAAGAAGAGAAAGAGTTCACCATTAAGATTTAGGGACACGACTTCAAATGAAGAAATGTCCCTTGTAAGAAGAGGGGCTTCCATGAGATTGATTGAAACCATAAAACATAATAAATATGAAACAGTGTCAATCATAGGTCTTGCAAAAAATGCGGGCAAGACTATGACCCTTAATTATCTCATGGAGGAAGGGGCAAAATTAAATATAAAAACAGGGATTACTTCAACAGGTCGAGACGGTGAAAACACAGACTTGGTGACACAGACACAAAAGCCATCAATTATGGCTACTGAAGGAATGTTTGCAGCAACAGCCAAAAAAACCCTGATGCTTTCCAATGCTAAGACGGAAATATTGGAAACTACGGGAATATCAACTGCCATGGGGGAAGTAATAATAGTGAAGGTCAGACAAAAAGGCAATATTCAGATTGCCGGACCTGTCACTGCAAAAGATATGAAATATGTTGCAGGACGCCTTAAACATTACGGAGCTGAAGTGGTATTCATAGACGGGGCAATAGACAGAAAAGCCGTTTCGTCTCCGGTCATTACGGATGCATGCATTATAGCGACGGGAGCCGTATTGAGCAGGGACATGAAAAAGGTTTTGGAAAAGACTGCCCATGCCGTGGAATGCTACTCCCTGAAAGAAACTGATGAGGATGTTAAAAATATCGTTCGGAAAACCAATAAAACATGCATCATATCTGGAAAGGGCAGAATAAAAGTTCCCGATATCAAAACAAGCATAGGGGGCGGCAAGAAAATCAGTGAATTAATTGATGAAAATACAAGCCATGTCTTTATTAAGGGTGCGCTGACAACCTCCATGTTGAAGGACCTGTGGGGAAATAAGCATTTAAGAGGCATAAAATTAATCATAGAGGACGGAACAAAGATATTTGCAGACATAAATGTATGGAATGAAATGAGAAGGAAGGGTCTTACAGTTGAAGTCATTGACAGGATAAATGTCTTGGCGGTGACTTTAAACCCGGTATCTCCGGAAGGATATTTCTTTGACAGCTTAGTTTTTAAGGAAAATATGAAAAAGGTCCTGCCGGGGATGAAGTTAGTTGATGTGGCGTGGGGCGGTGATGAAGATTGAATAGTTTTATGACGGAAAGCACGGTTAAAAAGGTAAATTTCGATTATATTCTCAATGAAATAAAACCGATTACGGAATACGGCTTGAAGGCAAAATTAGGAGCAAAACCCTTTCTAAGAGGTCAGGAGGCAGACCTTAAGACTGAGTTCGATAAAATAAGGGCATTTATCGAACTCAGGCAGAGGCGAGATATAATCGACCTATTGAAGCACATTAAGAATATACTTGAAACCATTCACAGGGCAAGAAGCAATCAGGTTCTTGACGAAGTGGAACTGTTTGAGATAAAAAACTTTCTCATATCAGTCGACAAGATGGATAAAATTTTAAGAGGCATTTCAAATACCGGCATAAAGCTCTTACAATTAACCCCCCTGCCCCAGTTATATAAGAAACTTGACCCGGCCTGCGAAAAGCTGAATACCTTTTATATTTACGATGAATATTCGCAGAAGTTAAAAGAAATCCGAAGTGAAAAAAGGCAGATTGAAAAGACTATCAGTTTATTAAAGAAAAAAATCAGGGAAGAGGTAGAAGGCAGGCATAATATTAGGTTAAATTTGAAAGATGAAGTAACCATCAGCAAGTCACAAAAAGATAAGGCGGATGACCTTAACAGGGAAGCTTATTTGAGGGTATCCGGAGAAAATTACTTAAATATAATCTATAAAATCAAAAATACCGATGAAATCGACAAGTTAGAAAAAAAATACGAAGACCTCACCCATGAAGAAAATGACGAAGAGTATAGAATTCGACAAGCTATCTCGGCATCAATAAAAGAATACAGCCATATTTTGCAAAAAAACACAGAGACTATCGGTGAAATCGACTATCTTATCGCAAGGGCAAATTTTGCACAAAAAACCAATTCCGTTGAGCCGGAAATAATCAAGGACCTGCAAATTACGATTAAGGGCGGCAGAAACCTTAAACTTGAAAAAGCATTGAAGGAAAAACATGTTGAATATGTTCCCATCGATTTAAATCTCAATAAAAATGTGGTCTGCATAACCGGAGCAAATATGGGAGGCAAGACCGTAACCCTTAGAATGATAGGCCAAATTGCCGCAATGGCAAGCTTTGGCATGTTTGTTCCATGCCAATATGCAAGCTTATGTCTTTTTGAGCATATTTTTATTTCTGCAGGCGACGAGCAGTCCATCGATAAGGGCCTTTCTACCTTTGGAGCAGAAATTGTCGGCTTAAAAGAAGCAATAAAAAGTTCCGGCACCAGGAGTCTCATTCTAATAGATGAGCTGGCCGGAGGCACCAACCCCAAGGAAGGTTATGCAATTACCAAGGCAGTGGTAAACTATCTTAAAAAGAAGGAATCCATTACAGTCTTGACAACCCATTATGACAATGTGGCAAATGACCCGGACATCCTCAACCTTCAGGTAAAGGGACTTAAATTTCCTGAAGAGGGTGGCGGGATAGATGAAAACAGCATTGACCAGGTTCAAAAATACATGGATTACAGACTTATTGAAGTAAAATATTCCGGTGATATTCCGAAGGATGCCTTAAAAATAGCAAGAATTGCAGGCATGGACGAAGAAATCATCAAAGATGCAGAAAACTACATTTAATGTCATCCTGAGCCCAGGCGAAGGATATAAGATAATCAATATAAGGAGGAAAAATGGAAAGTAAATTAAATCTCAACCCTCGGTTAATTGACAGTGCACGTTCTGCTGCAAGAAACATTGCAGAAGATGTACAAAATTTCATCGACAAGAATACCACTGTTGCCGTTGAAAGAACCGTTGCCCGTCTCTTGGGTGTAGATGGTGTTGACGAAATAGATAAGCCCCTTCCCAATGTGTTGGTAGACGCCATCAAAGAAGGGGGCGGCCTATCAAGGGGGGCGGCATTCTGGATAGGGAATGCCATGGTAAATACCGGGAAAAACCCCCAGGAAATAGCAGAAAAGGTAAGCTCGGGACAAATCCAAATCACAAAACTGCCCATTGCCGATGAAAATAAGATCATGGAAGCAGTATATGAAACTGCAAGGAAGACGGTAGAGAGGATTAAAAACAACAGGGCAAAAAGAGATGAGTATTTAAATACTATCGGTGAAGGAAGAAAGCCTTATCTGTATGTAATTGTTGCAACAGGCAATATCTATGAGGATGTTCTGCAGGCACAGGCTGCCGCAAAACAAGGGGCCGATGTAATAGCCGTCATCAGAACAACAGCCCAGAGTTTGTTGGACTATGTTCCTTACGGGCCTACGACGGAAGGCTTCGGTGGAACCTATGCAACCCAGGAAAACTTCAGAATTATGCGTAAAGCCCTTGATGAAGTGAGCTTAGAAGAAGGAAGATACATCCGTCTTTGCAACTACTGCTCAGGACTTTGCATGCCTGAAATAGCAGCCATGGGTGCCTTGGAAAGACTTGACGTAATGTTAAATGACGCCCTTTACGGAATTCTTTTCAGGGACATCAATATGCAAAGAACCTTGGTTGACCAATATTTTTCAAGAATTATCAACGGTTATGCCGGTATCATCATCAATACGGGAGAAGACAATTACCTGACTACGGCAGATGCCTACGAAGAAGCCCACACAGTATTGGCATCCCAGTTTATTAACGAGCAGTTTGCATTAAAGGCAGGAATTCCGGAAGAGCAGATGGGGCTGGGCCACGCTTTTGAAATGAACCCCATGCTGGAAAACGGATTTTTGTATGAATTGGCACAGGCTCAGATGGCAAGAGAAATATTCCCCAAGGCTCCCCTTAAGTATATGCCTCCTACAAAATATATGACAGGAAATATATTCAGGGGACACCTGCAGGATGCTATGTTCAACTTTATTTCAATATGGACACACCAGGGAATTCAGCTGCTGGGAATGCCTACCGAAGCAATTCACACTCCTCATCTTCAGGACAGGATGCTGTCAATAGAAAATGCCCAGTATATTTTCAACAATGCCCGTGACATCGGCAATGAAATTGAATACAAAAAAGACGGCATAATTCAGAGAAGAGCCCAGGATGTATTGGCTAAGGCGGAGGAACTATTACGAGACATCGAAAGGGAAGGAATCTTCAGCACCATTGAAAAAGGCAAATTCGGCGGCGTAAAAAGGAGCTTTACAGGCGGCAAAGGATTGGACGGCGTTGTCGAAAAAGATGAAAAACACTTTAACCCGTTTGTTGATTTAATGCTGGGGGGTGCAAAATGATGGAAAATATACAAAAGGTTGATTTAACAAGAATAAAACCCTACGGGGATACACTTAATGACGGAATGGTTCAAATGAGTTTCACCCTGCCTGTTCCTTACGGGGATGAGGCAAACGAAGCTGCCAAGCAATTGGTTGAAAAAATGGGATTTGATGATCCTGCTGTAGTATTCTCCAAGGACTTGGGTGTAGGATACACTTATTTTGTAATTTACGGAAAATGCACCCACACAGTTGACTACACATCTATTGAAGTTCCCAAGGTAGATATGGAATTCATGGATAGGGAAGAAGTTGAAGAATACATCAAAAAATACATTAAACGTGACGTGGTGATTGTGGGGGCCTGCACAGGTACGGATGCCCATACCGTCGGAATAGATGCCATCATGAATATGAAGGGTTTTGACGGCAACTACGGACTTGAAAGATATAAGGGAATCAATGCAATCAATATGGGCAGCCAGGTGCCCAACGAGGAGCTTATTGCAAAGGCAGTTGAAGTGAAGGCAGACGCAATACTGGTATCCCAGGTAGTTACCCAAAAGGATGTCCATATCGCCAATTTGACGCAATTGGTTGAAATGATGGAAGCGGAAGGACTTAGGGATAAAATGATTTTGGTATGCGGAGGTCCCAGACTCGACCACGAGCTTGCTCAGGAATTAGGATATGATGCAGGGTTCGGAAGAGGCAGCTATGCCAACCATGTCGCTACTTTTGTTGTAAAACAAATTGTCGAAAGAAATCTAATCTAAAGATTTAGGATTTTAGGGATTTTAGGGACGGTTCTTTTCGTTCTCAAAAGACCTGTCCCTTTTTGTTCCTGTCATTAACCCGGACATAGAGAAGATTATGACCCAGAGGGGACGGTTCTCCCCGGACATTTTTCACACCCTTTCAGGGAATGCATAAATACCTTCTTTAAAAGGATTCAGTATTCACACATTAATTGAAATTTTGAACAATTCAAAACCCGCCCAGGCGTCAATTCTTTGATTAACCCCAGGGTGTCATTACTATGAATACAGCGCGAAGTATCATTGTTATGAATGACTCACAAACTGGCATTCTGAGAGCTTAAGCTCGAAGAATCTCATGAGATCCTTCGCTTCGCTCAGGATGACAAAGCGTATTCATTTATCGTGGTGTGGATAACACATGATAATTCTGAACGCAGTGAAGAATAATTTCAAATTCTACATACCATTTCAGTCCATAAAAATAACATATGCAAAAAAACATAAATATGATAATATAAAGGAAAAGTTTTGTGAATAAATTATAAGAAAATATTTTTCGGGTTGAATATGATAAAAAACAAAAACCTATTATTTGCGCTTAAAATTTTATTATTAATAATTTTGTTTTTATCGGCCTTATATTTTGAAAATGCATACAGGCAGAGGCTGATAGGGCTGATTGTTATCTTTGTGCTTTTTTTGGTTAATAATATTTCTAAATATTTTCTAAAAGACCATAATAAGCTTTTTTTATTGTTCTTCCTTGATATATTACTTATCTATATGATGGAATCCAATTCAAGGCTTTTAATAAATTACTTTTTCCATTCTTTTTACATAATAACATTTCTTGAAGCATCTCTTATATTGCCCCTTAAAAAAGGACTTATCGTCGGAATCATTACAGTGATCATATCCATGATAAAATATGGGTACTTGATTTATTATAAATTCAACTTATCCAATGTTTCCCAAATGGTATTTTTCTTGACGGTAAATATATTGATTTTGGTAATCGCGGCCTTTGCACAGCACACTAAGGAAGAAAAGGAAAAAAAGGATGTTTTGTACAAGAAGCTTTTGGATACCCACAAGAAGCTTAAGGAATATACGGATGAATTAAACAGGCTCTCCGTGATAGAGGAAAGAAACAGGATAGCAAGGGACATACATGATACCTTGGGACATGATATGACAGCTTTGATAATGCAGCTTCAAATGGCTGACCATTACTCAAGGTCCGATTTAGTAAAATCCGCTGAAATGCTGAATAGCTCCTTAAAGACAGCAAGGGACAGCTTGTCCAAAATAAGAGAAGTGGTGGAAACCTTAAGAGGAAAAGAAACCTCGCCGGAATTGGCAATCAAGACTTTAGCGGATGAATTCTCAAAAAAAACCGGGTCAAAAATTGAACTGAAAATAGAAGGAGAAATATTAAAAAACCACAATATCAACAGGGCGGTGTATCACATACTCCAGGAGGGAATGACAAATGCTTTAAGGCACGGGAATGCATCCAGGATTTGGATAAGGCTGGCCTATTCAAATGAGGATATAAAATTCAGCATAAGGGATAATGGGCAAGGAGCCTTGGTTTTAATTGAAGGTTTTGGACTGAAAGGCATAAGAGAAAGAGTTGAAGCATTTGGGGGTAAGGTTGAATACAGATCACAAGATGGTTTCATAATAGACGGATTCATTCCTTTAGAAACTAATTCTGAGAATTTGGAAGGATCTCTCCTATAGTGTCATTGTTATGAATAACCCTCAGAGTGTCATTGGTATAAATAACTAACAAACTGCCATTCTGAGAGCTTTAGCTCGAACTCACGCAGTGACATTCTGAGTGCAAGTGAAGAATCTCATGAGATCCTACATTTCACTCAGGATGACAAAACGTATGTGTTTATATTAGTTTTAAAGTAAGGGGATTGGAGGAAAATTGATGATAAAAATACTATTGGCTGATGACCAGGATATTTTAACGGAAGGGCTTAAGCTTATATTAGGAGCTGAGGAAGATATTGAAATTGTCGGTACCGCCGACAACGGCAAGAAAGCCTATGAATTATGCAGGATCAAAAAACCTCATCTCGTTCTTATGGACATACAAATGCCGGAAGTAAACGGTGTTGAAGCAACGGCAATGATAAAAAAAGACTTTCCCCAAATTAAAATAATAGTCCTTACAACTTTTAACGACGATGAATACATTTATGATGCATTGAAAAACGGCGCTTCAGGATACTTGCTGAAGGATACCTCCCCTGCGGAAATATTAAGAGCCGTCCGCACGGTTTATAATGGGGGAGCTTTGATTCAATCGGAGGTAGCCGTTAAAGTTTTAGACAAGTTTTCACAGCTGGCAAACAAAGCTGTGGATAAACAAGCTGACCCTAAGGTTAAGTTGTTAACAGACAGGGAAATTGAAATATGCCGCCTCATAGCAGAAGGCAAGAATAATCAGGAAATTTCAGAGGAATTATTCTTAAGCCAGGGAACCGTGAAAAACCATATTACAAAAATTTTGCTGAAATTGGACTTAAGAGACAGGACCCAGTTAGCCATTTTCACTATAAATAATGATTTGTAACAATCAAAATAATGCCAAAAGTCACATCATAATTCACTGATCTTGTGATTTAAGATACTGTTTAATCAATAGTAAATTTAATACTATGTTATCATTCAGAGAATTAATGCAAATGGAGCCATCCTGAATCTTATGAGATCCTTCGCATACCCTCAGGATGACAAAGCATATTCATTTTTCATGGTGTGGATGACACGTGATAATTCTGAGAGCTTTAGCTGGATGATCTTAAAGCTGAGATCATTAGCTCCGCTCAGGATGGCAAAACAGGATGGAACATATTAAGGAATGATAAATAGTATTGGAGGTATGGAAATGAAAAAGAAAGTATTAATTATATCGGCATTTTTGCTCATATTACTTGTGATTATCACAGCATGCAATACAAACAGCTTGGCTGAGTATAAAAAGGCATCGGAAAAAACAGAGCAGATTACTAAGGGTCAGACTGGAGGAGAATTTACCCTGACCACGGAAATCAACCCTGAAGGATTGACGGCAGAGGAAATAAAGGAGCTCAATTATATTAAAGACATGAAGGGAACCTTCAGCGTGGTGTTTGATGATGAGAAAGAAAAGGCAATCATAAGAAGTTATTTGAATTTCGGCGGTCTGGGATATGATTTTGAGGTTTACATCAATGGAGAAGAAGTGTCCATGAAGCTTCCCGTTATAGGAAAGTATTTGAAGGTTGATGAAGAAATGCTTGCAGAAGGACAAGAATACTCGGGAAATCAAATAATCTCCGAAGAAAGTAAGAAGGAATTTACTAAAAAATGGGTAAGCTTGATGAATGAAGAGGATGTATTCAAGGGAAAAAACCTAGTCCTCACAACTCCTGACGGAGAAGTCAAGACAACGGAATATACAATTAAACTGAGTGATGAACAAATAAAGGCCTTGTTCAAGGACACAGCTCAAATTTTGTCCAGGGATGAATCCCTGAAATCATTTTTTAACAAGAACATCAGGGTGACTATGGGAAAGGCAGATGGAGAGAAAGAAAATAAAACATTTGAAGAAATCCTTGATGACATATTAAGGAGCACGGAAAAATTTAATGTTGATAACTTCACCTACCGGGCATTAGTCGATATAGACGGTTACATCGTAAACGAAATTATCGACATATCCTTAAAGACCATTGACGCTTCAGAAGAAGGAATTGCAGGCATGAAGTACCACCTTGACATTAAAACATGGGATATAAACAAAGATCAGAGATTTGAATTTCCTGTCCTTACGGACGAAAATACTCTTAAGCCGGCGGAAATGGAAGAAAACATGCCTTCCGGAATTGAAGACTACTTCAAAATTGAATTTTAGGGGTGCCCTATGTTAAAGGTTGAAAACTTATATAAGAATTTTGGAAATATAGCTGCAGTGGACGGCATAAGCTTTGAGGTGAAGAGAGGGGAAGTGTTTGGTCTCCTGGGACCCAACGGTGCGGGTAAATCAACCACAATATCCATCATTTCAACCCTCCTGCCTCCAACTGAAGGAGAAATATTTTTTGAGGGAGAAAGCATTTTTAAAAATTCAAAAAATTTAAGGCAAAAATTAGGCATAGTTCCTCAGGATATTGCCCTTTACCCCACACTTACCGGATATGAGAATTTAAGATTCTGGGGGAATCTGTACGGCCTCAAGGGTGCAGAGTTAAAAGAGAGAATAAATGAAGTAGCGGATATTATAGGATTAAATGAAAGATTGAAGGATAAAGTCAAGAAATATTCCGGAGGAATGAAAAGAAGGCTCAATATCGGGGCAGCCCTCCTCCATAAGCCGGACCTCCTTATTATGGATGAGCCCACCGTAGGCATTGACCCCCAATCCAGGTCTCACATCTTAGATACGGTCCTGAAACTAAGTGCTCAAGGGATGACAATAATATATACCACCCACTATATGGAGGAAGCTGAAGAACTGTGCTCCCGGATATGCATTATGGACGAAGGCAAAATTATTGCATCGGGAACCAAGCAGGAATTGGTGGAATTAGTGAAGGAAAGAACCCGGATAAATATTAAATTAGACAAAATCACCGGCAATATGCCGCAAATTTTCAAAGAGATTCCGGGAGTGTCCGATGCGGCCGTCCTTGATGATACGGTAACCTTGTTTGGAGAAAACGGCGACATACTCTTAGCTGAAATAATTTCAAGGATTTCGGAGGAAAAGTCCAAAATCCGGTCTCTTGATATTCAAAAGCCTGATTTGGAAGCGGTATTCCTCCATCTTACGGGCAAGGCTTTAAGGGATTAAGGTGGCATGGCATATGAAAGTATTAAGGATTATCGTAAAAGATTTAAAAATCGTCCTGAGTGACAGGCAGGCCTTAATAATTACCCTGCTTATGCCCCTTGTTTTAATGACTATTTTAAGCATGGCTTTAAAAGGGTCCTTCATGAGCAGCGACGATACAGGAATGGAAAAAATACCGGTTGCACTTGTAAAACAATATGATAAAGGGGCAGATTCAGAGATATTTGTCAAGACATTGGAAGAAAGATTAAAGATAAATATTTCTGGAGATGAAGTTAACCCGGAGGAAATGTTCTTCGACGATTTTTTGGGAAACCCAGAAGTATCAAAACTGATTGATTACAGGGTTGAAGAAGAAAACAGGGCTAAAGACTTGTTAAATGAAGGAGAAATATCAGCAATTATAATCCTGCCCGACAAATATATTTATGACATGAAAATAAGCCTCCTCACCCCCTTCAGAAACAATGCGGATCTTAAGGTTCTTACTCATCCTGACAGGCCTGTGGCAGGAGAAATAGTTACCTCTCTGATGGAAGCTTACACCAATACCATGTCATCCGTTATCATAGGCAAAAATGTCCTTATTGAATCAGCTTCAGCCAATGATATAGGGGGAGACGGATTTGACAATATTGATGAAATAATGGAAGGCATGGCGGATTTGGTGGCAGGGACGAATGTTAACATTGATAATGTAACGGTTGAGGGAAGACGAAGCATAAAAAGCTCCGAATACTATGCGGCTGCAATGATGACCATGTTTCTTCTGTTTGCCGCAGGCCAGGGGGGCAGGATGCTTTTGGAAGAAAAAGATAATCAAACCTATCAGAGAATGGTTATTGCCGATATTTCCAAGACCCACATTTTGGCGGGGAAGTTTATTGTAATATTTTTAATAGCCTCCCTTCAAATATTTATCATGCTGGCCTATTCGCATTTTGCATTGAAGGTAAAATGGGGAAATATGATCCCAATTCTTGTTCTGAGCACGGCATCAGCCTTTTCTGTTGCAGGGCTTGGAATTTTCATAGCCTCTCTCACCTACAGGGCAGGAAATTACAGATTGGCTAATGCATTTGAAAATGTGATAATACAAGTGATGGCGTTTGTAGGAGGGTCTTTCTTCCCTATAGATGTTATGCCTGAAGTAATCCGGAGGATGAGTTTTATTTCACTTAACGGAGTTGCCCTTAAAGCGTATTTAAAAATTATAGTAGGATATAATCTTGCAGATATTTTGAAACATGTATCAATACTTGCAATAACGGGAATTTTGCTCACACTTATTGGGGTTGTGATCTTCAATAAGGGGGTGTCTGAAAATGCTTAGTATAGTAAAATTAAGATTGCTTAGTTTGAGGGATAATTATATGGTATTTTTGGTAATGACAGCAATGGCATTAGGATTTACAGCAGTATTTGGAATCTCCTTTAATACCTACAGACCCTCCGTAATTATAGTTGATGAGGATAATACCCCCTATTCGGCAGAATTTATTGAAGAGCTTAAACAAAACCAAATATTTAAATTTGTTGATTCGGATAAGGAAAATGCAATTGCCGGTGTGGAGGAAGGAAAGATACTTGCCGCATTAATAATAGATGAGGGCTTTCATGACGATATTGAACTGGGCAATGAAATAAAGATAGGACAAATCAAAATAAAAGATGACAAATACCTTCTCACCCTGCAGGAAACAGTAAGAGGCATAATTGTCAAAATGGCAGGAAGCGAAAGAATTTCGAAGGTTACTGCAAATTTTGTCTCCTTGCAAAAGCCCGGAGCCGATAAAGAAAAAATAAAAAGTGCTGCCTATGAAAGTGTTATGGATTCCTGGAAGTTCAAAAAACCCCTGAAGGTTACTTCCACCATGGCAAATACGAGGATTCAATCGGGATATGACAGCATGAAACAATCCATGATAGGTTTCACCGTGTTTTTCTCAATGTATACCATGGTTTTTTCAATCGGGACCATTCTCAGCGACAAAAGATATAAAACATGGGAAAGGATGCTGATATCTCCCGTGTCAATGTCTTCGATACTGAGCGGAACAATGGTGGTTTCTTTCCTGGTGGGGATGATACAGATGTCAGTATTGATTTTGGGAGGCAGGTATTTATTCGGTATTGACTGGGGAAACAGCCTTGCAGGAATAATAATGATAACAACCGTCTTTGTCTTCACAATAACCTCATTCGGACTTTTGCTCTCGGCCATTGTAAAAACCGAAGCCCAGTTAGGGGCAGTGGCACCGGTTGTTTTAACCTCCACCTCAATGCTGGGGGGGACCATGTGGCCACTGGAAATTGTAAATAATAAACTACTGTTATTCTTGGCTGAACTGACTCCCCAGAAATGGGCCATGCAGGGAATGTTAAACATTGCCGCCAAGGGGATGGGATTTGAATCGGCAATACTGCCTTCAATTGTTCTACTGCTCATGGGAATGATTTTCTTCACCATAGGAGTAAAAACAGTCAAATAGCGTTTTTGGGGACGGTTCTTTTCGTTCTCAATGAATTGTAAATAAAGTTACTTAAAAATAGATTGTTTTTGGGGACGTTTCTTTTTGTTCTCAATGAAATGAAATATAGTTTCTTACATAATAGGTTGTTTATTACCGGGGACGGTTTTTTTCTGTTCGTATTCAAAGAACGAAAAGAACCGTCCCTAAAAACTGTTTAGCATGTAAAGTGCAAGGGTATATTTAAACTATAATAATATGCATCCCATACCTTAAAACAAATAAAGGAGGTCTGACAATGGCTGTCATTAACATGGAAAAATACAAGGTACCTGTAGATAAACTGAAGAAAAGCTGCAGTGTGTGTGCAGATTTAAATTTCTGCGAAACTTCAAAGGATGTCAGTTTATTAGAAGGGGTGATCGGCCAGGACAGGGCCGTGAAATCCATGGAATTCGGTCTTTCCATGGAAGCTCCGGGCTACAATATTTTTATTTTGGGACCCCAGGGAACAGGCAAGACTACCTATTCCCAGACAGTAGTAGCTAAGGCAGCTTCCAAGCGGGCTGTGCCGGATGATTGGTGTTATATCAATAACTTCAGCGAATGGGACAAACCCCTTGCCATTTCTCTTCCTGCCGGACAAGGTAAGGTTTTTCAAAAAGATATGGAAAAGCTTATTACAAATCTTGTGGTATATATTCCGAAAGCATTTGAAGGAAGCAATTTTCAGCAGCAAAAAGACGACATTATTCAGAAGACAAATAAACAAATGAGTGAAATCTTAAGGGATATAGATAAAATAGCAAAAAATGCAGGTTTTGCCATACAGCAGGCAGCTAACAGAGTTCTTCTTATACCTATGGTTGAAGGGAGGCAGATGACTCAAGAGGAATTCGGCAGCCTGACTGAAGAAGAGCGTGAGAAAATAGATGAAAAAAGAAACAAGACAGCAAAAGAAATAGACGAAAAAATAAGGGACGGCCAAATGGTACAAAGACTTGCGGAAGAGAAAGCAGTCGAAATTCAAAAACAAGCTGCATTAGAAGCCGCAGCCCCCTTTATTGGGCAATTGAAGGAAAAGTACAAGGATTTTGGACAGATAGTCGATTATTTGGACAAGGTCCTCAAGGACGTTGCGGAAAACCATGGAATTTTCAGCAGTGTAAGACACAGTCTCGATGAAAACATAATTACAAAGCTGCAGGATGATGCAGGCTTCTTAGACGGAGAAGAAAAAAGCATATTTGAAAAGGCAGCATCAGCAAGGGACAGCAAGGACCCCTTCACCCGCTACAAGGTAAATTTATTCATAAACAATGAAAGCACAAAGGGAGCACCGGTTATAACAGAAAGCAGCCCTTATTATTACAATTTATTCGGCAAAATTGAATACAAATCCCATATGATGACCACCATGACGGATTTTACCATGATAAAACCCGGGGCCATTCACAAGGCAAACGGAGGATATCTGATTCTTCAGGCAAAAGATTTACTGATGGATCCCTTTGCCTGGGGCACATTGAAAAAAGCATTGAAGTATAAGGAAGCTGTTGTAGAAAACATAGGAGAGCAAAGCCGGTATGTGCCTACGGTGACCCTGAAGCCCCAGCCCATTCCCTTAAATATAAAGGTTATATTAATAGGCTCTTATTATTTCTATCAATTCTTGGCCGCAGACGAAGATTTCAGGAAACTGTTTAAGGTTATCGTGGACTTTGATGTGGAAATGGACAGAACACAGGAAAACATCCGCCATTATGTGGCATTTATAGCATCTATATGCGAAAGTGAGAATTTAAAGCATTTTAACTGTGAGGCCTTGGCCAGGGTGGTGGAATACGGGTCAAGACTTGCAGACAGCCAGAAGAAACTGTCAACCCGCTTCAATATAGTGAGCGAAATAGTATATGAAGCATCGGCTTTAGCAGGAGCCGATAATTCGGAATATGTTGAAGGAAGGCATGTTCAGCAGGCAATAAAAAATAAGAAGTACCGGTCCAACCGGATTGAAGAAAAAATGCAGGAACAGATAATCAGCAAAAAAGTTCTGATAGATACGGAAGGGGCAGTAGTAGGCCAGGTTAACGGCCTGTCGGTAATGGGAGTGTCCGGTTATTCTTTCGGGCTGCCGTCCAGGATTACCGCAAGAACCTATGCGGGCAGGGAAGGAATCATTAACATAGAAAGAGAAACAGATATGAGCGGCAACATCCATTCCAAGGGAGTTCTAACCTTAAACGGCTACCTGGGCGGAAAGTTTGCTCAAGAAAAACCCTTGGGCTTGACAGCCCAGGTGACCTTTGAACAGCTTTACGGAGGAGTTGAAGGAGACAGCGCTTCAAGCGCAGAGCTTTATGCAATACTTTCAAGCTTGTCTGATGTCCCCATCAGGCAAAACCTTGCAGTGACCGGTTCTGTTAATCAAATGGGAGAAATTCAGCCCATAGGGGGAGTAAATGAAAAGATAGAAGGATT
>MTKW01013874.1_pt1 | contig 57560 bp, 55 predicted proteins | sample 1042761 | NCBI WGS metagenome assembly MTKW01 (sample SAMN06205366, study PRJNA360243) | anaerobic digester metagenome | biome: Wastewater treatment plant; feature: Anaerobic digester sludge; material: sludge; isolation source: anaerobic digester fed with sludge from wastewater treatment plant ... | reverse complement strand
CCATGGTTTGGGCGAGGATCCTATCCCTTAGGAGGGCAGGACGGAAAAAGTCCAGCTGGAGTGCATCCTCCGATCTTAGATTGCATAGGGCGACGGATATCTTGCGGACCCATCCTTGGATGGGATACCTCTTTAGGATCTCCAGACATAGGCGGTAGATATCTAAAGTCAGGTTGGACCTATGTTCCATAGTAAGGGAGTGGGATAGGCCGCCGCCCCCCTGCGCCTTACTATAGCGGAGGCTTAAATGTACACTTTTGCCGACCAGCCTTTGTTTTCGGGCACGGCGGCAGATGTCCTCGCATAGCTCCAAGATGACGGTCTTTACCCTGTCCCCATCCCTATAATCCTCCTCCAGGGTGATCCCCTTTCCAATACTTTTGGGGATGGGGGGATAAAGATTGCCCTCCAGGAGGGAGAGGTCCACCCCCCAGGCATGGTAGTAGAGCTGGTTGCCCATGACACCAAACTTGGATTCCAGCACTTCTAGGGGGTAATGTGCCAGCTGTCCCAGGGTATGGATGCCTAGGTTCTTTAGATTCCTGGCCATGGCACTGCCGATCCCCCAACATTTTTTTGTGGGCAGGGGCCAAAGCTTCCGGGGGACATCCTCGTACTCCCAACATGCTATCCCCCTTTTCTTTCCCTCGATATCCAAACATACCTTGGAGAGGAAACGATTGGGACCTATGCCCACGGCGCTGGGCAGGCCTAGCTCCCTATAGATCTCATCCTTGATTTTTTGAGCTATTGCCCGCTTATCCCCAAATATCCCCTCGCTTCCATCCACCTTCAACCATGCCTCATCAATGGAATAGATGTGGATATCNNCCTATGCTTTGGAATTTCAAAAACCCGATTTCCAGTTTTTATACCAAAATCCCTCTTGAGCTTAGGGGAGGAGGCGAGAACGATGGAGCTGGACAGGTCGGGATCCCCCACCACAGCCAGGTAGCAGTCCTCAGGATCCATCCCCAGGGCAACGGCTTCACAGCTGGCATAGAAGGAACGCATATCGATGCAGAGGATATCATGTTTTGGCAATGTACTATAATCCATCATTATAAAACACCCCAACTTGGTAATCTCACTACCATTATATACGAACACATGTTCGATTATCAAGTGGAAATACCTTACTAATGTGCCGGTAAAGAGTGCTTTTTTGGTCAATGAAACATAAATATCCATCCAAGGAATATATTTTAATAGATAACCTGTATGAGGTGGAATAGGTACATTAATTAGGTAAGGAGGAAGATAGAATTGGCTTCATCCTATGAGAGGAAGTTCGTGTTTTTAGAACCCCAGGATAAGGGATTTGAAGGAACGGCAGGAAGAGCCCCCAAGGGACATATAGAGATCGAGAGAAGGGGAAGGGGACTAAGCCTTAGGTTGTTTGTGGAGAATCTAAAGGAGATGACCTACCAGGTACAATGCTTGACAAAGGAGGGTAGGATGGCAGTAGTAGGTGAACTAGTTGTCCCCTCCAATGGGAAATGCCAGGAAGAATTTAAGGGGGACGGGGAGAACTTAATGGATTCCGGGCTGGCCTGGGAAGCCTTTCAGGTGATCGCCATCCGCCCCCAAGGGGGGAGTCAAACCGCCCTAGCTGCCTGGATAAAGGGGACAAAGGGTCTCATTCCCATCCCGCTGGTGGAAAGAAAGGGGGAGGGGATGGAGCCCCAACCGGAATATCAGGAGCAAGTTCAGGGCAAGATCCCCATGGGTTTTAAGGCCCCATCTGAGATTCCGGAGGAGGGAGATGCTGAGCCTTCGGAGGATGAAAAAGCCCCAGAGCAAACCCTGGAGAAGCCTGGATTAGAGGAGCAGGGTGAGCCTAAAGAGGGGGTAGAGGAGGCCCCCATTGAAGTAGAAGTTGAAGGTGAGGATGAAGATGAAGAAGTAGAGGTTGAAGCGGAGGATGAAGGGGATAGGGAAGTATCAGGGGAATCGGAGCAAGTGCAGGGCGATGGAAAGGGGTTGGAGGATCAAGGACTGTATCGGGAGAAGTATCAAGGCTTAGAGGAGGAGCTTTCCAAGGGCTATTGGGTGGATTTTGGCGGAGATTATCCCGAGGAGAGGATCTACCAGGAGGAAGATACCAAGGCGGACCTTACCGCTCCCTACTATTATATCAACGAGTATATGGATGGATTCAAGGAATTGGTCCAGGAGTGCCAACCCTTTGACCCACCCCTGCCCAATCATACCTGGTGGAGGATCCCCAAGGACCAAAAGGAATTAGAGAGATTCTATCTCTACTACAATGATTCCTTTGTCCATTTGACCTACCCCTACATGGAATATAAGAATTATGGGGAGAACTATATTCAGGAATACGATGAGCTGATCTTTGGGTGGGCAGTTGGTAGAGGCGCGAAAAATAAGCTGGGGTACTTCGTCTACGGGATTCCCGGTCGTTTCTGTATTCAGGAACAGCCCTTCCAAGGCACCACTGGATTCCTATATTGGCATCCTTTGGCAGGCCACCAAAGGGAGAAGGGTGCCATGGGCTATTGGCTGCTCTACATTGATGCCCAAACAGGAGAGGTCGCCTTCCCTAAAAAGCCCATCATCCCGCCGGTATGTAGGGATTAAGGGAACAGGGAGCGGATATTGGGTAGAAGGTAGAGGTGTATTGGTATTCCTATTGGGGCTAGTAGAGATAGAGGTTATAAATTCAAGGAAGATCTTTAAAATTTTTCAAAAAATTAACAGGATAGTTTCCTCTTTCTTATAGCAAACTATTATTGCTAGGTGAAAATTAGTAATCATTAAAGGAGGAGGAAAAGATGAAAAGAACTCTACTAGTGGCCATTATATTCCTGTTGGTAAGCAGCCTAGTTCTAGGTTGTTCACCTGCCAGGAGGGTGGATCCGGACACCAATAATGGTACCAGAATGGACCAGAATGGGAATATGCTTCCCGACCAAAACAACAGGGTACCTAGGGATCCAAGGATGGATGAGGATAATGATAGGATCAACAATAATGATAGGATCGGCAATAATAATGAGGAGCTCTCCAGACGGATTGCAGAGATCGCCACAGATGTGGATGGGGTAGATAATGCCACCGTGGTGGTTACCGGGGATACAGCATATGTGGGAATCGATATGGATAAGGATTTAGAGAATGAGGATACCGATCGATTGAAGGAACGGGTTGGGGACCGAATTAAGGATCGGGTGGATTCCATCGATCGGGTTTATGTATCCGCAGATGTTGACACCGTTGAAAGGCTAAGGGAGATCGGTCGGGATATTCGAGGCGGACGCCCCATATCAGGATTCCTAAATGAACTGACTGAGATGTTCCGAAGGCCCATGCCCAGGGCTGAATAATATTTTTTTAAAAGCACCTAAAACAAAGGTGCTTTTCACATGCCCCCTGCTCTCGCATATAATATAATACATATGTTTATTCTGTGTCAGCTTTATGGACAAAGGAGAGGGTTAGGATGACAAGGGGGCAGCAGTTAAAGGTTTCAGTCTATGATGTGACCAAGGGTGAATGTGCTATGGTTCCCCTGGAGGACTACATGGTGCAGGTCCTTGCCAATGAGGTCCAAGGGGATTTTCATATAGAGGTACTCAAGGCATATGCCATCATGATACGGACCTATATCCTCCGAAGGATGAGATTATACGATGGGGAGGGCTGCAGCCATCATCCCCAAGCGGACCTATGTAATGATGGAGACCACTGCATAGGTGCCCTGCCCATGGAGGATATAGAACCCTCTAAGAAGGAACAATTGAGACATGCCATACAGGAAAGTGGTGAAAAAGTCATCACCTATCAAGGGAAGTTGATCATCCCCTACTACCATAGCACCTGTGGCGGTGCCACCGAGAATTCAGAGAGGGTATTGGGGAATACTATCCAATATGCCCGTAAGGTACTATGTGACTATTGTCATTCTGATTCCCCCCATTGGCAAAGCAGTGTGGACTTTACCATTGAAGAGCTGGAAGAAAGGTTAGGCATCCATTTTCCAAAATTTAATCCTATGAAGGGTGCGACCATCCATGGGATGTTCTATGATACCCACAGGGATGCCGAGGGAAGGATACTAAGCCTCCATATTGGGGATGGTCATTTAAAGGGGAGTGAGGTACAAAAAAAGTTGGGGCTATATTCCAATCGCTTTGGCTGGCAGCCCACCGGTATTCGATTCTTTGTACAAGGGAAGGGGCATGGACTGGGGCTATGCCAATACGGAGCCCAGGGGCTGGCCAAAAGAGGGAAGAGTTGTGAGGAGATCCTACGGTACTACTTTACTGGTATAAGGGTGGAGAAAATGCCCGAATGGAGTATAAAAAAACCATTGCAGGGTAAAATAATCCTAATTGATCCGGGCCATGGGGGAGAGGATCAAGGGTTAAAGCTAAATGGCTGGATTGAAAAGGATGTGAACCTAAGGCTCAGCCTTCTACTAGAAACGAGGCTTAGGGAGGCTGGGGCCAGGGTTGAAATGACCCGTAGGAAGGATTGCTATATTCCCTTAAGCGAGCGGGTTGCGGTCGCCAATAGGCTGCCGGTGAATTTCTTTCTAAGCATACATGGGAACGATAACCCGGCAATGGGGCATATCACCCAGATCTATGTCTATCCCGGTGATGTCGAAGGGAAGAGGATGGGGGAATGTATCGCCCAAGGGCTAAGGGAGCTTAAGCTATCCTGCAGGAAGCCTACTGAAGTCGCCCTCTATCTGGCACGGGAGAGCAAGAAGAGCACCATCATACTGGATATCGGCTATTTTTTTATCCGCCACTTCCATACCTTGGAGACCATTTCCGACGGTATCTACCAGGGACTCCTATCCTATTGGGGTATCCACCAATTATTAGAAGACGGTGGATAGGGATAAAACAAAATATTTAACTTTTGTATTGACAAAGGATTGTACTCACTGGTATAATAATAAATTTGACAAACAAGACAAAGCATGGTAAAATGACAGAGGGAAAAGATAAGGATGGTGATTAAGATGGAAGATAAAAGGAACTCTCTGCACAGGATAAAGAAGGACTTGGAGAACTATGTCGGTCAAAGAGTCAGACTAAAGGCGAATAAAAGCAGGAAGAGGACTTTTGTGCGGGAGGGCATTATAGAAGGGATCTATCCCAGCATTTTTGTCATTGCCGTTGATGAGGAGAATCGATCACCACGGAAGTTATCCTTCTGTTATTCGGATATTCTAACTAAAACAGTGGAACTGACCCTTTGTAAGGATAATTCCACTATAAAATGTGGATAATAAGCTGCCATGGATCGCAGCTTTTTTCTTTTCCCTAAATTTAACCATACCCCATATGGGCAAAGTAGCATTTCAAAGGGGATGATTTTGTATAATTGTACAATAGAATTACCCATAGGGAAGGGGCTTTTGTAATACCTGCATAAAGGTTTTCCTTTTTTGATATCGAACTAAAATTTAGGATAGAATAAGTACTAGTAAAGAATGAAAGGGAGAATGAATTCATGTCTAAGAATAAAAGAGTAGTAGTAGCCTTAGGAGGGAATGCCCTCCAGGATCCAGATCGACCACCTACAGCCGAGGAGCAATTGATTGCCGCAAAGAATACGGCTGTTAGCATTGCAGCCTTAATAAAGGCAGGCTATGATGTCATCATTGCCCATGGGAACGGCCCCCAGGTGGGAAGGATCGTACTGGCAAGTGAGTATGCCCAGGAGGTAACACCGGTGATCCCCTTCCCCGAGTGCGGTGCCATGAGCCAGGGCTACATTGGATATCACCTTCAGCAGGCCCTTCGGGAGGAGCTATTGAAGCAGGGTATCGAGAAACCAGTGGCATCAGTGGTGACCCAGGTTATCGTTGATAAGGAGGACCCTGCCTTCCAAGATCCCACAAAGCCCATTGGTGCCTTCTATAGCGAGGAGGAGGCAAAGATTATCGAGAGGGAGAAGGGCTATGTGATGAAGGAGGATGCCGGAAGGGGTTGGAGAAGGGTTGTTCCCTCCCCCAAACCGGTGGATGTGGTAGAAAAAGAAGCGGTGAAAACCTTAGTGGATGGCGGGGTATTGACCATTACCGTTGGTGGTGGAGGGATTCCTGTGATCCAAAAGGAGGATGGGAGCCTGGAGGGGATCCCAGCCGTGATCGATAAGGACTTTGCAGCAGAAAAGCTTGCTGAGATCATGGATGCTGATGTGCTGGTAATACTGACAGGGGTAGAGCAAGTAGCCATTAACTTTAACAAGCCCAATCAGAAATTCTTGGATCGAATCAATCTGGAGGAGGCGCAGCGATATATAGAGGAAGGGCATTTCGCCCCAGGCTCCATGCTTCCAAAGGTGGAGGCAGCCATGGCATTCGCCGCTTCCAAGCCAGGGAGGAAGGCGGTCATTACCCTACTGGACAAAGCAGTGGAGGCCCTAGAGGGCAAGACAGGAACCGTTATCGTCAAGGAGTAGTAGAGACTCAGAATATTCCCTGTTCCCTTACCAATGTTCCCTAGCTCCATGGGAATACCCCAACATCTGGTAACAGATAATTAACTAATAATGAATATCCACAAATACCAAAAACCCATTGGTTTTTGGTATTTTTTTTATCCCTCCTTAATAAAGATAAATAGTAAACATATTTATGCTCGACGAACTATATCTATATAATAAGGACTTATCCATATTGGAGGGAGGAAGAGCGAATGCCTTTAGAGTTAGTGAAGGAAGTTCTTGAGGTGGATCAGGAAATCCAAAGATTTTCTACGCAAACCATGGTAGAGGAAAATGTCATTGTCCCCGACTTTAAGCCGGATATAGAGAGGATACTATCAGTTAGTGGGCGGATACATGTAAATAACAAGGTGATAGAAGGGAACAGACTATTCATGGAGGGCATAGTAGAGAGTAAAATCCTGTATCAAACCCAGGAGGAAGGAGTCAAGCTACAGCATCTGGAAGCAGAGATCCCCTTTAGCCATTGGATCGAGGTAGACCAGGAGGGTGACATGGGTGCCTTGGTGGTTGCCAGCATGGAGTACATGGATGGAGACTTGATCAATAGCCGCAAGGTAAATCTACGAGCCGTTCTTCAGCTGCAGGGCAAGATCACCAAAAAGGACCAATATCCACTGTTAAATAATATAAAGGGGTTAGAGGATATGCAGATGTTACGCAATTGGGTCAGGATTACCACTATTGCAGAACAGATAAAGGATAAGACCATGGTCAAGGAGCAGATTCAGCTTGCTGATATGCCGCCCATCGTGGAGATCATTAAAACCCAGGCAAAGGCACTGGAGAGGGAGGTCAGCCTGGCTGAAGGCCGCATGGTGATCAATGGCAGCGTTGATGTGGAATTCCTCTATGTTGGGGAGGGGGAGGAGGTCCAAAGCGTAGAGTATGTGGAATATCAGATGCCCTTTGCCCATATTGTAGAACTGCCTACCATCCGGGAGGATATGGTTTACCAGGTGGATTTTCAGGTAGAGGAGGTCCTAACCCAGATCCAATCCAATGAGGAGGGCATATTCAATATCGTTGAAATGGAGGTTTTAATTGGGATCAATGGTCTGATATACCAGGACCATGAGGTGGAGAGTATTGTGGATGCCTATAGCCCCAAGGTAGAAACCCAATTGGAGAAGGAGAGAATCTCCTGTATGGAGATGGTGCTCCATGAAAAGGGGCAGTGTGTTGTGAAGGAGAAATTATCCACCCCCTTGGATAAGGAGGGGATAGGCAATATCCTGTCGGTGGATGGGTCGGCAAGGGTGATCCATGCCCAAAGGGTGGAGGATCAATGGGTTATTGAAGGCCTCGTTGGTGTGGAGATTCTCTATCAAACCCTTGGGGACCAAGGGGAGTATGATAGTCTCAAGGAGGAGATCCCCTTCCGTCATGCCTTTGAAGTAGAGGAGGATGGGGAACTTAAGGGGGATGTCATCCCAAGTATCCATCATATGGGCTACCAACTATTAAATCCTGACGAGGTGGAGGTGAAATGCACCATTGATCTGAAATGTCAGCTATTTAAGCCTGTGGACTTCTTTGCGGTCCAAGATGTTGAGGTACTGGATGCCTATGAGGAGGATAGCAAAGAGGCGAGGATCAGTGTGTACTTCAAGCAGCCCGACGATACCCTATGGGAGATCGCCAAAAGGTATCGGGTCACCACCCAAGAGATCATGATCCAGAATAATATCGGGGATAAGGACCCTATTCCCAATTACACCCCCTTGATTATCATCAAGGAAGCAGGGGGAATGGTATAAAAAGCGCTTCGGCGCTTTTTTATTATCCCTTATCCCATAATCTATATCCTCTACCCCATACTCTATATTTCTGTTATAATAAAATTTAATTAAGGAAAGGAACTGGATTGGGATATGACCGATAAGAGATTGAAAACCAGGGCCAAGATCAACCTGAGCCTGGATGTTCTAAGAAAGAGGGAAGATGGCTATCATGAGGTAGAAATGGTTATGCAGACCATCGATCTTTATGATGAGTTGGAGTTTCGGCTAACTCCGAGGGAGATCTCCATTCATTGCGACCATCCCCAGGTACCGGAGGGTGAGGGAAATACAGCATTTGCCATCGCCCAGCTATTAAAAAGGGAGTATGGGGTGGATAGAGGCGTAGCCATTACCATCCATAAAAATATCCCGGTGGCAGCGGGTCTCGCCGGTGGAAGTGCCAATGGGGCTGGTACCCTAAAGGCTCTCAATGAGCTTTGGGGATTGGGCTTGACCCAGGCTGAATTGATGTCCTTGGGGAGAAGGGTGGGTGCCGATATCCCCTTTTGCCTGCTGGAAGGAACGGCGCTGGCAAGGGGGATAGGGGAGGTGCTTCACCCTCTACCCCCCCTACCCCCTACATGGATGGTCCTTGTAAAACCCGACCTATCGGTTTCAACGCCTTGGGTTTATGCTAACCTGGACTTGGAGGCTTTGGCCCACCGTCCCGACACAAAAAAAGTGATGGATGCCATTGCCCTTCAAGATATGGGACAGGCATTACCCTACCTCCACAATGTTCTGGAAGAGGTGACCATAGGAGCCTATCCGGAGATCCAGGGGATCAAGGAGGATTTGGAGAGGTTGGGAGCACGAAAGGCACTTATGAGCGGAAGTGGTCCCAGCGTGTTCGGTATCTGCGAAAATCAAAGGCAGGCAGAGGATATCTACCATAGGATGAGGACGAGGTATAGGGATACCTTCCTGGTAAAAACATACAATGGAGAGGTGGCAACTTAATGGAAAAGATCAATCTAAAGTTGGAGACAGATCGCTGTAAACCCTTGAGAGAACTTGTATTTGACACCCTAAGGGAAGCCATTATCATGGGCGAGATCCCTCCCGGAACCAGGATGATGGAGGAGCATCTGGCGGAGAAGCTAGAGGTCAGTAGGACTCCCATTCGGGAAGCCATACGCCAATTGGAGCGGGAAGGGCTGGTAGAAATTGCACCCAGGAGGGGTGCCTATGTGGCAGGCATGTCCCCCAAGGACTGCCATGAGGTATTGGAGATTCGAGCAGCCCTGGAGGGACTTACCACCGAGCTTGCAGCACAGCGAGCCACCAAGGAGGAGGTGCAGCGATTGGAGGAGATTGTAGAACGCTTCTTCCTTCATGCTCAGCACAAGGATATTCAAGGGCTTATCCAAGAGGACACCGCCTTCCATGAGGTCATCTATCAAGCCTCCCGAAACAAAAGGTTGCTGCAGATGATCAATGGATTGAGGGATCAGGTGCAGCGCTTTAGGATCACCTATATCTCCCACCTCGATCGCGTCCATGAGCTGGCACAGGAACACCAGAAAATCTTGGAGTATATCGCCAAAGGGGATGCCAAGCAAGCCAGGGACATCGCCGAGCACCATGTTCGTAACTTTGAAAGCTACATAACGGATCATATTGGGTTAATAAAGGGCTAGCCAAGGGTTAAATTTTATGAAGGAAGTGAATGGAATGAAGGCTTTTGTATTGGCAGGGGGAAAGGACCATATCCATATTGAGGGATGTGTCAATAAGGCAATACTGCCCATTGAGGGGAAGCCTATGCTGCAATACATAGTTCATGCCCTAAGGGACAGCGCCTATATCGACGGCATTGCCATCGTAGGGGATGTGGCATTGCTTAAGGAGCATGTAGAGTTAGATGGGAGCAGGGATATCCTCCTCCAGGGAGAGGAGAAGATGATTGACAATGTAATAAAGGGCTTGGACTACTTCCAAGATCAAGAGTGGATGCTATTGATTACTTCGGATATCCCCTTCATCCATTCGGCGGCCATCGACCATTTTATTCAGGCATCCCTGGATAGCGGAGGGGATCTATGCTATCCCATCATCAGCAAAGAGACCCAGTACAGAGCCTTTCCGGAGATGAAGCGGACCTATGTTCGATTGAGGGAGGGCAGCTTTACCGGGGGCAATATGATGATGATTAGACCAAGGATCAAGGACAATTGTGTTACCCTAGCTCGACATATGATTGAGAATCGGAAGAAGCCTTGGAGGATGGTACAGATCCTGGGGCTGGGATTTTTAGTGCAGCTGCTACTAGGGATGCTAACCGTAGAAAAGCTGGAGAATCGGATCGGATCCCTGGCACACATCAAGCCTAAGGCAATCATTACCCCCTATCCGGAGGTGGGCAACGACATCGATAAACCGGAGGATGTAGACCTACTAAAGAAATATTGGGGGAAGTATCAGGAGGATGCTAGATACTAGATACCAGTTACGTTATCGGTTACCAGATGTTGGGGTATCCCTATGGAGTTAGGGAATAGTGGCAAGGGAACGGATATTAGGTAGAAAGGTATCAGGTACCAGGTGAAAAAAGCCAATACTAAAAACCTCTACCTTCTACCTAACCCCAAAGGAATACTTAAATCATTCAGGCAAATTGCCTGTATTTTTTTTGTCTGAAGGGAAAACCTAGGTATTAAGCTGTTTTAGACAAAGATTTGGAGGATGGACTATGGGGGCGGTACTGAAATTCTTAAGTGATTACTATAGCATCTATACCATGTTGATGGTAGTAGGCAGTGGCTTGGTAAGCTATCTATTGGATCATAGGGAGATGCTGAAGAAGGATCGTCAAAGGGAAGCAAAGATCTCAAAGTACATAGGATTGATCTATATATACGGCGGTATTCTACTATTTATCATTGTAAGTTTTATAGGTTAGGGGGGTTGATTTTGAGAATTATAAAGAAAAATAGTAAGCCCCAAGGGGAGAAGGAATTCATCCCCGTATCCCCCAAGTTGGATGAGAATATTCAGGTTTTGGAGGAAATTTTTAAGGATTGCACCGATCTGGTGACTAGGGAATTTCGTGTGGGTGTAGAGCAGAACCATCGAATGTACGCCGCTTTTATCGATGGGATGGCCGATCGAAACCTGATCCACGAACATATCCTTCAGCCCTTGATGCTTGATGCTCGTATGGTACTCCCTGATCCCGGCAATGTAAAGAGAAAGCTCTTTGAATTGGTATCCGAGGGGAGTATGTCGGTGTCGGATATCAAGGAGAGGGATAACCTAGATGAGGGGGTTCTTGCCATACTATCCGGGGATACCCTTCTACTCATCGATGGGATGGATAAGTTTCTTATCATCTCTACCCGAGGCTGGCCCCTAAGGGGACTTGCCGAACCCACGGGGGAGATGGTAATCCGCGGGGCGAGGGAGGGCTTTATCGAAACCTTTCGGGTCAATACGGTACTTCTCCGGCGAAAGATCCGGGACCCCAAGCTAAAGATCAAAAATATGCAGTTAGGAGACCGCTCTAAGACCGATATCGGTATTACCTTTATGGAGGATATTGTAAATGTTAAGGTGTTGGAAGAGGTAGAGCGGCGCCTGGAGACCATAGATGTGGATATGATACTGGAAAGTGGTTATGTAGAGCAGCTCATTGAGGATAATTGGTTCTCCCTTTTCCCTCAAATACAATACACCGAACGACCGGATGTGCTGGCAGCCGCTGTGTTGGAAGGAAAGGTGGGTATCATCGTTGACAATACCCCCATGGCATTGATCGTCCCCGCCACTTTTAATAGCTTGATGCAATCCCCTGAGGACTACTTTGAGCGATGGTGGATCGGCAATTTCATTCGATGGATCCGGCTTGCCGCATTGTTCATATCCTTTACATTGCCCGGGGTCTACATCGCCGTCGCATCCTACCATCCGGGGATCATTCCCACCAGCCTCGCCATATTCCTGGCGGGTACCCGTGCCACCGTTCCATTTCCGGTATTCGTAGAGGCAACCTTAATGGAGGTTACCTTCGAGATGTTGCGGGAGGCGGGGATTCGTCTTCCTGGACAGATCGGGACCACCATCGGTATCGTAGGTAGCTTGATCATTGGCCAGGCGGCGGTAGAGGCAGGTTTGGTAAGCCCCATCATGGTCATCGTTGTAGCATTGACCGCCATCTCCTCCTTCGCCATTCCCAGCTACAACCTTACCATCAGCTTTCGACTCCTTCGTTTCGCCGCCATGGTAGCTGCAAGCTTCTTAGGCCTGTACGGCTTGGCACTGGTGGTCATGGCCACTTTGGTTCACCTATCCGCCCTCAAAAGCTTCGGGGTGCCCTATCTATCCCCCATCGTCTCCCCCAAAGTGTCCGACTTGAAGGACAGTGTGGTTAAGGCGCCCCTGCCCATGATGAAGAGTCGCAGCAGCTATGATGCCCAGAGGGATCAAAAGCGGATGGACGATCTTCGTGTGGATCGGGAGGGTAGGGTGACCCCTTTGGACAGTGAGAATTCGTCTCCCGGGGACAGCCCCAGCCAAGAAGGAGAGGCCTTCTTAAAGAAACCAAAAAAAATTGGGCAAAGGACCAAGAAGGGAGGAAAAAGGGATGGATAACAGGAGTACAGGAATATCGGCATACCAACTGGGCATATTCCTCATCGTAACAATGGTGGGGGTTGGGATTCTCACCCTTCCCCGGGAGGTGGTGGAGATCGCCGATACCGATGGGTGGATGTTGGTCCTATCCTCGGGTGCGCTTACCATGGGATGGTCACTGATCATCAACTACCTGAGCAGCCTATTCCCCAACCAGACCGTCATTGAATACAGTGGTGAACTGATGGGGCGCCCCTTAGGCTTGGTGGTAGGGATCCTTTTTATGGCCAACTACATCATCTTTGCAGCCTTCTCGGTAAGGATCTTTGGGGAGGTACTCAAGATGTTCCTACTCCCCAGGACCCCCATTGAGGTGATCATCATGACCTTCCTAATCGCCTCCGCCTACTTGGTGCGGAAGGGCTTGGAGGGGATAGCACGATTCTATGAGATCATCTCATTGATTAAATTCATCCCCTTTTTCTTAGCCCTGCTTGCCGGTGCCTCCCAGGTGGATTTCACCAACCTACTGCCCATATTCCAGGCCTCACCCTTACGGATGGCATCCGGGACCCTACAGATTGTTTTTAGTTTCTTGGGCTTTGAGATCCTCTTCCTGTTCCTCCCCTATGTATCCGATAGGGGAAATATTAAAAAAAGCCTGATTATATCCGTCTCTATTATCATTATGATCTATCTGTTTACGGTGTTTTTTGTAATAGCCAGTTTTGGTTCAGAGGAGGTCAAGCTGCTGATGTGGCCACTGATGGCCTACATCAAATCCGTCCAGGTACCCGGTGCCTTCATTGAGCAACTGGAGGGGGTCATCATGACCATTTGGGTGCTGTTCATCTACACCACCATGTCCACCATGTGCTTTTCCGCCTCCTTCACCATAAACCGATTGCTAAAAACCCAGGAGCAAAGGATCTATGCGGTGGCAATACTGCCCCTCATCTACTTTTTATCCCTGTTGCCTGACAATCTCCCCCAGCTCTATGATTGGTTGAGCATAGTCGCGGTGTATTTGGGCAATGCGATCGCCCTCTTTCTTCCCATACTTCTGCTACTTTTGGCAAAGATTCGGAAAAAGGGGGTGAAGACAGATGGTTAAGAGAATCCTCCTTCTTCTTGTCCTTTTCATGATGCTTGCAACCGGATGTTGGGACATGAAGGACATTGAGGAACGACTCTATGTTTCGGGGGTGGCATTTGATGAGCCCGATCCCGCAGAGGTGGAACGGCAGAGGGCAATATTGGAGGAACCGGATGTGTTTGCTCCCGAATTCCTGGTTACCTATGTCAGCCCGGTGCCCACTGCCCAGATAAGGGGTGTGGGTGGGGAAGCCTATGTTCCCAGAAGTATTACCGCTGTAACTCCGGACGAAGCTGAGCGTCAGATGGCAAATAGGATCAATCTAGACCTGTTTTTCGGCCATGCCAAGCTGGTTCTATTCGGGGAGGAGATCCTAAAGGATGAATTCAAGGTAAGGGAGATGTACGACTACCTCCATCGAAACCAGGAGTACAAATGGAGCGTACTGGTTGGGGTAGTGGAGGGGCGGGCATCCGATGCTTTTAATATCAAGATAAAGGGCCAGATCCACCTTATCGACTACATCACCGGCATCATGGAGAATCGACCGGTCTCCTCCCGGGTATCCGATGTCACCCTTTCCCAGGCGCTAAGCGATTCTGTACCGGATGGGACGCTGGCGCTGCCCAGGGTTTTGGTATCCACGGATGAGATCAAGGTGGAGGGGGCTGCCGTCATCAAAGACTTTAAATTCCTGGGTTACCTTAGCGGTGTGGAGGGGCGTTCCATCATGTTCCTAAAGGGCACCCTTGAGGGAGGCAGTGTGTTGGTTCAATTTAAAAATGAATTCATCCCCTATAATATTGTCAATGCAGGGGTAAAGAAGGACCTAAAGGTCACCCAGGAGGGCATACAATTGACCTATGCCATAGAGACCGAGGGGCAGTTGAACGAGGGGGTCTACGGGGGGGACTTTGTTACCAATAAGAACATCAAGGCCGTTGAGGCAGCGGTAGAAAGGGAGATCGTTCAGGACTGCATGCGAGTGATTCGCAAGCTACAGAAGGATTTTCGGACCGATCTTATCTATGCCGATAACTATATCAGAAAGTACCATCCCAAGGTATGGAAGGAGGTAGGTGAGGACTGGGAGAATTTTTTCTCCCAATTGGATATCCGGGTAACTGCCGATGTAAAGATCCTAAGAACAGGGGTTGTTAAATAGGTTGGTTTAAAAAGTGGAACTTCTGGAAATACTCCCATTAACAGTTGGAACCAATGATATCTTTAAGGGGAGAGAACCATGAAAAGACCAAGGTTGATATGGATTGCTACCATCCTATTGTTTACCATTGTAGGGACATACCACTATTTTAATACCCAAAATCAACAAATGAACGCCCGGCGGATCCAGGCCCTAGTCCAGAGGGCCAGGGTAGATAGTTCGGCGGATCTTGCTGACAGCCTAATCCGATTCCATGTATTGGCAAACAGCGACTCCCATGAGGACCAGACAATTAAACACATGGTCCGGGATGAGGTGTTAAGGGAAGTAGTCCCCCATATCCAAGCCTCTCGTAGCCTGGAGCAAACCCGACAAATCATTCAGGAGAAGAAGGGGGAGTTGATAAGGAGGGCGGAGGAGGTATTGAGGAGGAATGGAAAGGACTACGGGGTTACGGCAGCATTAGGTAAATACTCCTTTCCCACCAAGTACTATGGGGATTTTAGCCTTCCTGCAGGGGAGTATGAGGCCTTTCGAATGGTCCTGGGGGAGGGCAAAGGAGCCAATTGGTGGTGCGTCATGTTTCCACCCCTTTGCTTTGTCCATGTGGAACCCCAGGAGGAGCAGGGGGAGAGTCTGGAGCAGATCATAGAGCCAGCAGCGGATGTTGAGGGAGACAAGGAAGCCGACCCGGAGCCCGTTTCCAGGGTGAGGATCAGATGGAAGTTCCTCGAATTTTTTCAATCTTTATTCTAAAAATAAAGATTGCTATTGTCCTTAGGCCGTAAAACCCCTTGAGAAATTGTCTTTCTGCTCAAATAGCTTACCGAACCCGTTCCCTGTTCCCTTATCACTGTTCCCTAACTCCATAGAAATCCCCTAGCTTCTGGTAACTGGTAACTGATTAAGACCCTAAAAAATATATTGAAAAAGAATAAAAAATATGGTGTAATGATAGAGTTGAGGCGAAAAGGATCATGGGTTTTAATCGATCCCATGTCCCCTATCCCTTATTCCATAATTAGAAAGGGATGGATCTATTGAAAAAACTCGATCAAAATAGAACACCATTATTTGATGCCCTTAAGGCATATCTTGACCGAAGGGTCATATCCTTCGATGTGCCCGGTCACAAGCACGGGGTGGGTCTGCCTGAGTTGGCGGACTACATTGGATTAAGAACCCTTGAGATGGATGTCAATGCCATGGAATGCCTGGATAATATTTGCAACCCCATTGGTGTAATCAAGGAAGCCGAGGAGTTGGCGGCGTCAGCCTATGGTGGAGACCATGCCTACTTCTTAGTCAATGGAACCACCTCTGGAGTGCAGGCCATGATCATGTCATACTGCAATCCGGGGGATAAGATCCTTCTACCCCGGAATGCCCATAAATCGGCACTTGGGGGCATTATACTGAGCGGTGCCATTCCCATCTATATCCAACCCGAGATTGATGAGGACCTGGGTATCGCCCTGGGTGTGGATGTGGAGAGTGCCAAACAGGCGATGGATGAGCATCCCGATGCAAAGGCAATCTTTATCGTTAATCCCACCTACTATGGGGCTATTACAGATCTGGTATCCATCGTAGAATTAGCCAGGGAGCGGGGGATGGCTGTCCTTGTAGATGAAGCCCATGGTGCCCACATGACATTCCATGATGAATTTCCCATAGGGGCCATCCATGCCGGTGCGGACATGAGTGCCATAAGCATCCATAAGACAGGGGGATCCCTTACCCAAAGTTCCCTACTGGTCCTAAACAGCAAGACCATGGATGCTCAAAGGGTGAAGTCCGTACTTAACCTTACCCAGACGACCAGTGCCTCCTACCTACTGATGGCGTCCCTGGATGTGGCACGGAAACAACTTGCCACCAGGGGTCATGAGCTGTTTAGCCATGTACTGGAACTCTCCCGCTATGCAAGGGAGTCCATCAATGGTATTGGCGGCTACTACGCTTTTGGAAAGGACATGGTGGGAAGACCCGGAATACATGATTTTGATGAGACCAAGCTGGGGATCCATGTAAAAAAGTTGGGCTTAACCGGCTATGTAGTAGAACGCCTTCTAAGATCCCGATACAATATACAGGTAGAACTTGCTGATATGTATAATATCCTATGTATCGTCTCCCTAGGGGATCGGAGGGAAAATCTAGATGCCCTTATCCATGCCCTGGAGGATATTAAGGAGAGGTATGGCTATCGAAGGCCCTCCAAGGATATCATTACACCCCCATTGAGGAATCCCGAGCTCATCGTCACCCCCAGGGATGCCTACTACAGCATCAAGAGGTTGGTCAAGCTTAGGGATTCCATTGGCGAGGTCAGCGGGGAGTCGGTCATGACCTATCCACCGGGAATTCCTGTGGTTACCCCCGGTGAGAGGATCACCCAGGAGTTGGTGGAGTATATCGAGGTGTTAAAGGAACAGAAAAGCATGCTGCAGGGAACCGAGGATCCCTATGTGGACTATATAAAGATCCTGGGACATGAACCCATTGGAAATTAGAGGGCGAAAGGCTCTCTTTTTTAGTTGCCAAATGTTAGATATAAGGGAACAGGACACAGGGAACAGGGAACAGAAAAGCCCCGTAGGAATACAGTTAAATCTAGTATCTGGTAACGGATATCTGAAACTCTAAAGGAATGTCCAAAACACCTATCCTCAACTATTGAGGAATCCACAAAACTCTGCATAAAATCGTCTAACAATACAAAAAATATCCCTATCCTGAGAAAAGAGAGGAGAGAGGGTATTTGAAGAGAAATGTGGTGATTAGTCTGATCCTATTAACCTTCATTATTTCGATAGGAGGGATTTACTATAATCAAGGGGTGCTGGCTGCACAAAAAATTATCTACTACGGCAGTGAGGCAAGTAAGGTACGGCAGGTGCAGCAAAGGCTAAAGGATTGGGGATATATGAGGGATGGTGCGGTGGATGGACACTTTGGATGGAAGACCGAGCAGGCAGTAAAGGAATTTCAACGGAAAAATGGCCTCCAGGTGGATGGAAAGGCAGGTCCCCAGACCTTGAATGCCATGGGCTTGGGACATCTGGTCCAGCAGGCACCTGCCCAGACCAATTATCAAGCCAGTAGGGGGACCAGTACCCGGGATGAGACCTATATCCTAGCCCAATGCATCCATGGGGAGGCAAGGGGGGAACCCTATATCGGTCAGGTAGCGGTAGGCGGGGTGATACTCAATAGGGTAAGGCATCCCTCCTTTCCCAATACCATTAGCGGGGTCATCTTCCAACCCGGTGCCTTTACCGCAGTGGCGGATGGGCAGATGTTTATGCATCCCGATGACAATGCCTTTAAGGCGGCAAAGGATGCCCTGGCAGGATGGGATCCCTCCGGAGGAGCCATTTACTACTATAATCCAGCCACCGCCACCAGCCGGTGGATCTATTCCCGCCCCATCATAAAAACCATAGGCAAGCATGTCTTTGCAAAGTAGGAGGAGGGAGAAGATGAAGAATAGAAGAAGGGTGATATGGGTATTGGTTGCAGCCATTGCCCTTGCTGGAATCTGGGGCTATACCCAATACAATCAAAAGATGAACTATCGAACCCATTTGGAGAATCAATACCTCAATGAATTCTATTCCCTATTAAACGGAATGGAGGGCATCGAGGCACTATTGGCGAAATCCATGGTCAGTCAATCCGGGGATCAACAATCCCTACTATTCACCGAGGCGTGGAAGAATGCGGACCTGGTATTGAACAACCTCAGCCGCCTGCCCATTAGCCACCTCTCCTTGAATGAAACATCCAAGTTTTTAAATCAGTTGGGGGATTTTGCCTATGCCCTAGGTAAGCAGACCTTGGGTGGGAAGGCACTTAGCGCTAAACAATGGGAGGATTTGGAGAGGCTGCATAATAGTTCGGCCTACTTGATCGGTTCATTACAAAAACTTCACCAGGACATGATGGATGGTTCCATAAGGTTTGGGGATGTAAGAGGTCAAGGAAGATTTGCCCTCCGAAGGGCACCCCAAAACCCCATCGAGGATAATCTGACCAGGGTGGAAAAGGAGATGACCACCTATCCCAAGCTGATCTACGACGGCCCCTTCTCCGAGCATCTTTCCGATATCAAGGCAAAGGGCATCCAGGGGAAGGAGATCAATCGGGAGGAGGGAGAAAGGGAGATCATCCGGTTTCTGGGCTCGGATAGGGTAGGGGAGATCAATCCTTTAAGCAGAGGTGAGGGCGTAGTTACCACCTATGGTTATGAGGTGGTACCCTCCGGGGAGGAAGGGGACCGGCGTATCTATGTGGAGGTCAGTCGAAAGGGAGGCAAAGTCGTTTGGATGATGGACAGTAAGGTGGTAGAGAATGTTTCCCTGACCATGCCCAAGGCATTGGAGAAGGCACAGGCATTTTTAGAAGAAAGGGGCTTTGAGAACATGGTCCCCTCCTACTCAGAAAGGTACAATGGGGTCGGAGTATTTAACTTCGCCTATGAGCAGGAGGATGTGCTGATCTATCCGGATCTTATCAAGGTACAGGTCGCCTTGGACAATGGGGAGATTGTGGGCTTTGAAGCCCAGGGATTCTACATCGCCCATGAGGAAAGGGAGATACCCAAGCCCAAACTAAGTATGGAGGAAGCCCGATCCAGGGTGAGTGAGCGTCTAGAGATCTTCAAGGAAAGGCTTGCCATTATCCCCACCAATGCCAAACAAGAGGTGCTATGCTATGAATTTAAGGGAACCTTCCAGGGGGATACCTTTATCATCTATATTAACGGGGATACGGGGGAGGAACAGGAGATTCTAAAGGTGATCCGAACCAATACAGGTGATCTTACCATGTAGGAAAGTTAAGGACTAAGTGAAAACTGATATAGCACAACCCTTGGGGTGTGATCCTATTCACCAATGGCGAGACGCAAAAGCGACGAATCCAGCAAGGCAATAGGAGGATCCCCAAGGGTTTTTACAATCCAGCGATCAAGACCCTATTTTTAAGTTTTAACACTTGTGGTAGAATAATTATAATTTATGGAGTAATACACTAGTTATAGATGGATCGGTTAAATAATCTAGGAAATAGAAAGGGGTAAAGGAATGGGCAAAAAAAAGGTAGTTGGGGTGATTTTTGGTGGACAGTCGGGGGAGCATGAGGTATCCCTTATGTCCTCCTACAATGTTATAAAGGCGTTGGATCGTGAGAAATATGATATCGTCATGATTGGCATTACCAAAGAGGGAAGGTGGATGATCTATAGGGGACCGGCGGAAAGGATCCAAAGCGGGCTTTGGGAGGAGGATCGGGAGAACCTTATAGAGGGCTTTTCTATGGATCACCCCCTTATTAAAAGCATCGATGTGGTATTCCCAGTACTCCACGGTCCCCGGGGGGAGGACGGTACCGTCCAGGGGGTATTTGAGCTTGCCAATGTCCCCTATGTAGGTTGCGGTGTCCTTGCTTCTGCCGTGGGTATGGATAAAGTCTATTCCAAGGCTCTCTTCGAAGCGGCAGGTTTACCCCAGGGGAAGTACCTCTACATTATGAGGGCCAAATGGAGGAAGGAACCGGAGGAGGCCATCCGCCGGATTGAGGAACATTTGAAGTACCCCATCTTTGTTAAACCGGCGAATATGGGCTCCAGTGTGGGTATCAGCAAGGTATATAACCGGGAGGAGTTGGCAGCAGGATTGGACCAGGCGGCGAAGTATGACCGAAAGCTGCTATTGGAGGAAGGCATCCAATGCCGGGAGATTGAATGTGCGGTGCTGGGCAATGATGATCCCCAGGCATCCATTCTGGGGGAGATCATTCCCTCCAATGAGTTCTACGACTACCAGGCAAAATATCTTGACGGGGGGAAATCCCGCTTAATCATTCCGGCGCCTCTGGATGAGGAGACCACTGAAACCATTCGAAAGCTTGCCGTAAAGGCATTTAAGGCCATCGATGGAAGTGGTTTGGCAAGGGTGGACTTCTTTGTTGAAAAAAATACAGGCAAGGTATATATCAATGAGATCAATACCCTACCGGGATTTACCAATATTTCCATGTATCCAAAACTATGGGAGCACACCGGCATACCCTATAGTCAGCTCATCGACCGCCTGATCCAACTAGCCATAGAGCGGTTTGAGGATTCCCAATAAATACAGTTGCACATTTATATTTTTACGATTAAAATAGATAGGAATCCTATATATTTAAAGATAGTAAGGGTGAGTCGTATGAAAAAGAAGGTTTGGCTAAGCATTAAGGGTCAACAGAGTACCCAATCCGAAGAACCAGAGATCGTCGAGTTGATTACCGAAGGGGAGCTCTATTATAAGGATCGGAGCAACTATTTACTATATAAGGAAAGTGAAGTATCCGGAATGGAGGGTACCACCACCACTGTAAAGGTGGAGGAGGATCAGGTATCCATTATCCGATTGGGCACCACCAATACCCACTTGGTCTTTAAAAAGGGGCAGAGGAAGTACAATCGATATGAGACCCCCTATGGAGAATTGCTGCTTAGCATCTTTACCAATGATCTGAGCATCCAGTACAATGAGGAGAAGGAGCCGGTATCCATCTACCTGGACTATGACCTAGGGATTGAGGGAGGACACCAAACCCAAAACTCCCTGGAGATAAAGGTGAAACAATAGCTGAGGAGGAACAGAATGAGTGAAGTAATGGAGGATCTACAGAGTAATATAAAATCGAGCATCATCAATGCACTAAATAGGGCGAAGGACAAGGGAGTGCTTCACTTTGAGGCTATCCCGGAATTTGTATTGGAGGTACCCAGGGATAAGAGTCATGGGGATTTTGCCACCAATATTGCCATGCAGCTAGCCAAACATGCCAGGAAAGCACCTAGAGCCATCGCCCAGGATATCCTGGACCACATGGATACCCAGGGAACCTATATTAAGGAGATGGAGATCGCCGGTCCCGGTTTCATCAATTTTAAGTTGGATACCAGCTGGTTATATCAGGTGCTGCGGGATATCCAGACAAAGGGGGATGCCTACGGTAGGATCAACCGAGGGAAGGGGAAAAGGGTGAATGTGGAATTTGTCTCTGCCAATCCTACCGGCCCCATGCATATGGGCAATGCCCGGGGGGGAGCCCTGGGGGATTCCCTGGCTGCCGTACTCAGTGCGGCAGGCTACGAGGTGAGCCGGGAATTCTATATCAATGATGCAGGGAATCAGATTGAAAGATTCGGAGAATCCTTAGAAGCGAGATATCTACAGCTATTGGGACAGGATGCCCAGGTCCCTGAGGGAGGCTACCAGGGGGAGGATATTACCCAGCATATGAGGGAGTTCATTGAACTCCATGGTGATAGGTACTTGGATGTGGACCCTGAGACCAGACGGGAGGTATTTATCCAGTATGCCCTCAAAAAAAATGTGGAACAACTTAGGAGGGACCTAGAGGACTATGGGATTCGCTTTGATACCTGGTTCTCTGAACAAAAATTACACGACAGCAAGGGCGTGGAGGAAACCATTCAGCTATTGATCCAGAGGGGGCATACCTATGAGAAGGAGGGGGCGCTGTGGTTTGAGGCATCCAAGTTCGGCGGGGATAAGGACGAGGTGCTGGTACGAAACAATGGCATTCCCACCTATTTTGCGGCGGATATCGCCTACCATAGGAACAAGCTGGAAACCAGGGANNACCCTGGCCGACTTGGTGGAGGAAGTGGGCAGGGATGCTGCGCGATTCTTCTTCAATATGAGGTCGGCGGACAGCCATCTGGATTTTGATTTGGATCTTGCTGTCAAGCAATCCAATGAGAATCCGGTATTCTATGTGCAATATGCCCATGCCCGTATCTGCAGTATCCTTCGCCAGATGGCGGCAGAGGGCATTACCCGGGATGTCATCCGGACTGCACGACCTGAACTGCTAAAGGAGGAGCCTGAGATCCAGCTCATGTATAAGCTGGCGGAGCTGCCCCAGGAGATCGAGATTGCAGCCAGGAACCTTGAACCCAGCAGAATCACTCGATATATCCTGGATGTGGCATCCCTTTTCCACAGCTTCTATAATGCCTGCCGTGTTCGTGTGGAGGATGAAGACCTAATGAAGGCAAGGCTGCTATTGGTGGTCAGCACCAAGCAGGTTCTATACAATGTGCTCAATCTTTTAGGGATCCAAGCCCCTGAAAGGATGTAGAACACAGTTCATGTAGCAATCCATGGGTGGGGAGTCTGTGGATTGTTACATGATTTTTACAAAAATTTCTAAAAATTTTTTCCTTCAAAAATAAATTTATGGTATACTTGTAGGAGAGGTTTTAGTTAATATACCCTTTCGTTTATTCATTCCCTTATGAGATAGGAATGCTGGAACTGCATACCAGAAGATCTTCCTATCTCACAATGATAGCTTTAATCTATAGCATGATTTCCAACATTTTTGAACCAAGTAGGCAGCAAAAATTTGCAAATTTTAATAAGGGAAGTGTTTTTTTGTAAAAAGAGACAACTTGATGTCGAATTAAAGTTGCCTTATGTTCTGTTCACAAAATTTTTAATGGGGAGGGAGCAGCATATGAGGGACTATAGGGAAATTCCATTATGGAAGGATATTACACCAGAACAATGGGCGGATTGGAAATGGCAGGTGAGGAATCGGATTACCTCCATACAGCAATTGGGTCAAATCATTCGATTGACACCCCAGGAGGAAACCGGAATCGATGAATGCCTGAAGACCTTGCGTATGGCGATTACTCCCTACTATGCCAGTTTAATCGATCCAGAGGATCCGGAGGACCCCATTCGCAAGCAGGCGGTACCCACATCCTTGGAATTGATCTATAGCAGATGGGATCTGGAGGACCCCTTGCATGAGGATAGGGATTCCCCGGTAAGGGGCATTACCCACCGGTATCCCGATCGTGTACTCTTTCTGATAACCGATCAGTGCTCCATGTATTGTCGCCATTGTACCCGGAGACGCTTTGCCGGCCAAAGAGATGCTCCCCTGGGGATGGAGCTGATTGAGCAGGGATTGGAGTACATTCGGAACACACCGGTTGTTAGGGATGTATTACTATCCGGTGGGGATGCCCTCATGGTGGATGATGATAAGCTGGAATACATCATCCGAAAACTAAAGGACATTCCCCATGTGGAGGTCATTCGAATAGGCACAAGGGTTCCCGTGGTACTGCCCCAACGGATCACCCCAGACCTGGTGAATATGCTTAAACAATACCATCCCATCTGGTTGAATACCCATTTTAATCATGTCAAGGAAATCACTCCAGAATCCAAAAGGGCCTGTGAGATGCTGGCGGATGCGGGGATTCCCCTGGGTAACCAGACGGTACTCCTAAGGGGGATCAACGATTGTGTCCATAAGATGAAGAGGCTGATGCATGGGTTGGTAAGGATGAGGGTGCGTCCCTACTACATCTACCAATGCGACCTATCCCTGGGGATCGAGCATTTTAGGACCTCGGTAGGGAAGGGGATCGAGATCATGGAGGGATTGATCGGGCATACCTCAGGTTTCGCCGTTCCCAACTATATCATAGATGCACCCGGGGGAGGGGGCAAGATTCCGGTGTTGCCCCAGTACCTGATCTCCAGGAGCGATCGGAAGACTGTATTAAGGAATTTTGAAGGGAAGATCTCGGTGTATACCGAGCCTAGGTATATACAGGAGGAATGCCGCTGTGAGGACTGTGAGGCACATAGGGATCAAGGAGTGGTAAAACTCCTCCAAGAGAATGAGAGCGATATCTCCCTTTAAAGGATGACCCATAGACTGAAGTCTATGGGTTAATTTTTTTTATTCTTCTGTCTATCCAAGCATCCAAATCAGTGCTATATTAAAAAGGAGGTAGGAGGAATAGAGGGGGAACTACTATCGATTCTATACCTATCCATTTAAAGAAGAGAGCCAAGGGTGNNATGGCAAATTTAAAACAAGGGGTGGTTTATATGCGAATTTTTAGGGGACGATGGATCTTTGGACTATTGGTCATCCTAATCGGGGTGGCTATGCTTCTGGAAAACTTAGGGTGGATGGAGATTGACCTCTCCTTTATCATCGGACTGATTTTTCCTGCTTTGCTCATTCTTTTGGGGATCGACATACTAACCGACCGACCGGGCTTTATGGGAAGTATCGGTGGCGGACTCCTGCTACTTATCGGTGCCAACATGATCGGAAGGAAGTTTGGATGGTTCCATGTGGACCTGTCCGTCCTATGGCGGGTATTTTGGCCGGCCATCCTCATCCTCATCGGAATCAGTATCATGACCAGTGTTCGGCCCGGTTCCAAGAATAACCTGGCCATCATGGGGGGCATTGAAAAAACCAAAGCTACCTGGAAATTGGAGAGTGATACCTATACAGCCATCATGGGGGGCATCGATCTGGATTTAAGGATGGCTGAGATCCCCCAGGGGGAAACCGATCTTAAACTCACCGCTATTATGGGGGGCATTGATATCATTGTGCCCCATGATATCACCGTCAAATGTAAGGGCAGAGTCATTCTAGGGGGCTTGGAATTTCTAGACCGATCCACAGGAGGGATCGTATCATCCTTAGAAGCGGAGCAAATCGGTGATGGCAGGGTGGTCAACATCCATAGCAGCACCATCATGGGTGGGATTGAAATAAAAAGCCGGATGGCTTTTATGAGGGAGGAATAGAATGGGGTACATTGTACCCCAGCTTGTTATAAAAATGCTATTCATAAATAAGACCCTTGAGAATTGTAAAAGACAACTCTCAAGGGTTTTTAAACAATTTTGGGTGCAATGCACCCTATTCTTTCTGAAGATAGACGATGGCTCGTTCCAACCGGTGCTCCTTGATCTCCCGGACCTTGATCAATAGTCCGAAGGCTTCCAACTCCGGGGTACTTCCATCCGGTGGGATGGAGCCCAGAAGGCCGAAGACCAAACCGCCGAAGGTGTCATACTCATCCAGGGGCAGCATGACTCCCAATTCTTCAGCAACATCTTGGATGGGGGTGATCCCTTTGATCTTCCAGGTATGGGAATCAATTCGCTCAATGGGCGGCTCTATAGGTAGGGAGGCATCGTCGTCCAGGTCGCCAACCAGCTCTTCCAAAAGGTCATTGATGGTGATGATGCCATTCATCCCCCCATAGTCATCCATGACGACAGCAAAGTGGGTTCGGTTCTTCTTCATATTATAGAAGAGAACATCGGTGCGGACACTTTCGGGTACAAAATAGGGGGGTTTTACCGCCTTGCTCAGGATGGTCTCCCGGGTCTTTTCCTTCAATCTAAAGTATTCCTTGGAATTCAAAATGCCGATGACCTTATCCGTACTCTCTTTGCAGATGGGGTAGTAGGTATGCATACTCTTATAGATGGTTTCTGCCCATTGTTCTACGCTTTCATCCAACCAAAGAAGGGAGACTTCGGTGCGGTGGGTCATAACATCCTCGGCGTACTTATTATCAAATTCAAAGATATTGTGTATCATCTCTTTTTCATTGGGGTTGATGGAGCCCTTCTCACTTCCGGTGTCCACCATCAAGCGAATTTCCTCTTCGGTGACCTCCTCCTCATCGGCATCAGGATCGATCCCCAGTAGCCGCAGGATGGCATTGGTGGATCTTGTCAGCAGCCATATGATGGGGCTAAAGAATTTTGAAATGGCATAGATAAACCTTGATAGGGAGAGAGAGAGCCTCTCCGCGTTCCTCATACCCACCCTTTTAGGTACTAGCTCCCCAAAGATCAAGGTGATGTAGGAAAGAATGAGGGTAATGATAATGACAGCTATGGTATTCAGGGTAGCGGGCGAAATAGTCACGCCCAGCCCCATGAGCCAATTCACCAATCGGTAGGCGAAATTATCTGCAGCAAAAGCAGAGCCCAAAAAGCCTGCAAGGGTAATCCCGACCTGTATGGTGGCTAAGAATCGTGATGGCTGTTCAACCAAACTGCTCAAGCGTTTGGCCCGCTTATCCCCGGTTTTGGTCAAGAGGGCGAGTTTGCTATCCTTGATAGAAATAACTGCAATTTCAGCACTGGCGAATAAGGCATTTACAAGGATTAATATGAATTGCAGAAACAAAGGGAACCATATGGAACCTTCCGACAAAAACATAACCTCCTAACAAAAAAGACACATAGTCAATAACCCTACATCAAGAGGGCTATTGAATACATGTCTGCGATCATTTTAATAGAAATGCTATTCAACTTTTCGGGGTAAGGAGAATCATCCACTTTGCCTAACACTCCTTAATATTCTTAAGAGAATAGTACCATATAAAAATAGTATAGTCAATTTTTACATATTGAAAACTTTTCTACCTTGGTATAGGTATCTATAGTACAAGGGTAATTTATAGGTAGATCATTCGGCGGGGGAATTTGGAGGTGACAGGATTGGAGAAAACAATCATCGAAAGGATAAAGGAAGGGGATCAGGAGGCCTTTGCCGTACTATATCACCAATATGCGGACTACGCCCTAAGGGTGGGCTTTGCAGTCACTAAGGATCGGGCAAATGGTGCCGATGCCGTCCAGGAAACCTTTATACGAGTCTATCGAAACATCCACAAATTCAATGAGAACAAACCCTTTAAACCATGGTTTTATAAAATTTTAATCAATGAGTGTAGAAGGATTATGTATTTTTCAACCGATGCCCTGCCAATGGATGACCAATTGGAGAACAATGTCCAGCTATCCAGGGAGGACCCCTATCCCTTTCAGGAGTATGAAGACCTATACCAAGGGATACAAAATTTGGATGAGATCCACCGAATTCCCATTATCCTAAAATACCTACAGGATTTTAGTGAGAAGGAGATAGCAGAAATATTAGATCTCAATATTAATACCTTGAAATCCCGCTTATATAAAGGAAGACAGAAGCTAAAGAAATTCTTAGAAGAAGGAGGGAGGGCGAACAATGGGTAAATCATTGGATGAAAAAATAAGGGAGGCCCTTATGGCAGGAACAAGGGAAGCACCGGAGCAAAGGGAGGAGGTATTTAAGAATATTCAAGCCTCCATACAACAAAAAGAAGGGGGGAGCACAATGGCCAAGGGAAGGAAGAACAGACCATCATTCATAAAGTTCACAGCAATCGCCGCCCTATTCGCACTGCTTTTTCTCACCACAACCCAATATGGGCAGGCGGCAATTGATAAGATCAAGATCCTATTCGATCCCCAAAAGAAGATTACAGAACAGATCGAGGGGACGGAGGAGGAGAAGGAGTATACCCTCCGGGAAGGGCAGATGGGCTATGTGATCTATATCGATGAGTCCATGTATGAGAAGCAGGTGGAACAGGGAAAGGATCGGATCCTGCCCATCCATAGGGCAGACTACCTGCCGGAGATGTATATAGAGATCACCCAGGAGGAGGGAAAGACACCGGATGAGGTCGCAGCTCAGCTGGAGGAGAGCCTAAGGGACGAGTATCCGGAGTTTGAGAATCTAGGGAAGATCCAAGATCCCGTAGAGTCCATCCACCTTTCAGCCAAGAGTGGTATAAAACACGATGATGTCATCGTAAAATACTACCTGGTGGACAACACCAGGGGGGGAGCCTTTATCATTAAGACCCAGTATACTTTGGAGGCGGCAGAGGGGCATGGGGCGCGATTCTACCATATGCTGAAGGAATTTAAGGTAGTGAATTTAGAGGATTTGGAATAATGTTGGAAGGGCGGCAGAAATGCTGCCCTTTAGTCTATTAAAAAACCCTTGAGATTTTCTTCTCAGATAATTTTTTAGCTTCTTTAAACTCGGTAAAAGTTGTTCGCTAAATCGTGAATTAGATCAATCCTTTATGGATGCTTGTATGTTTTTTTCAACAAGCTCACTCACTCTTCTGAAGAGGGGAGGGGTGAGCTCGAATATTTTGACAGGGTTTGCCAATCCATATATACTTAAAGGAATAAGGATTACGAGGGAAATATTGGGATAAACATAGGATGAATGGTTTAACCTAAAGGATAAGGGAGGAGGATCTTATTGACTAAATTTAAGTACAATAGGGAATTTATGAAGTCCAAATTTGACCAATTAGAGAGCATTGTAAGCGATCAGAGGAAGGGGATAAGCCAGCCCCCCTTGGAAAAACCCTATGATCCTTCCCAGCCTGTCTTTGATTTGCCCCAAGTTTCAGGGGAGATCTTAGGCCAAAGGGACCTATATACCTGCTTAAGGGAAAGAAGGAGCTTAAGGAGATATGGGGATGGAGATATGAATCTACACCAACTATCCTTCCTACTTTGGGCAACCCAGGGGGTGGACAAGGTGGTGGGGAAGGAAAACAAAACAACCTTTCGCCCAGTTCCCTCGGGTGGGGCACGCCATCCCCTAGAGACCTACCTGGTTATAAATAGGGTGGAAGGTCTAGAGAGGGGGATCTACCGCTACCTACCCCTGGAGCATAAATTGCTCCTAATTTCAAAAGGGGATTACTCCGATGAATTGGTAGAAGCTGTCCATGGGCAAAGCTTTCTTTCAGGGAGTGCTGTGGTCTTTATATGGAGCGCCATTCCCTATCGAAGTGAGTGGCGGTATGATATTGCAGCACATAAGATGATTTTGTTGGATGCGGGTCATGTATGTCAAAATCTATATTTAGCATGTGAGGCCATTGGCTATGGGACCTGTGCCGTTGCAGATTTTGTTCAGGATAAACTGGACCAATTTATTGGGGTGGACGGTAAAGAGGAATTCGCCCTCTATGTGGCACCCGTGGGAAAAAAGTAAGGGGTATGGACACCAGGGAGGAAGTGGATAGGTCATGATCATTGTTCTACGACCGGAGGTAACCGAATCAGAAGTAAAAAGGATAAGGGATCGAATGATGGCCCTGGGATGCCAGGTGAACGAATATCAGAGTCAAAACTATCGGATCCTAGGGCTATTGGGGGATACCAGTAGGATTGACCCCGGCCTGATCAGTGGGAATAGGAATGTGGATAAGATCATCCATGTCAACGAGCCCTATAAAAAGGCCAATCGGCTGTTCCACCCCGAGGATACCATCATCCGGGTGGGGGACCGGACCATAGGTGGGAAAGATCTTGCCATCATTGCAGGTCCCTGCTCGGTGGAGGGGGAAGACCAGATCACCTCCATCGCTCGGGAAGTGAAAAAAGCAGGGGCAGGTTTCCTAAGGGGAGGTGCCTTTAAACCCAGAACTTCCCCCTACAGCTTTCAGGGTATAGGGGAGGAAGCATTGGCCTACCTAAAAAGGGCAAGGGAGGAGACCGGTTTACCCATTGTAAGTGAGCTGATGTCGGTGAGGATGCTGGATATCTTCGTTCGAGAGGTAGATATCATCCAAGTTGGCTCAAGGAACATGCAAAATTTTGAACTCCTCAAGGAGTTGGGGAGGGTGGATAAGCCCATACTGCTAAAGAGGGGCTTGTCCTCAACCATTGAAGAATTCCTTATGGCGGCAGAATACATTATGGCGGAGGGAAATGGGAAGGTGGTCCTCTGTGAACGGGGCATTCGAACCTTTGAGCCCTATACCAGGAACACCCTGGATCTTAGTGCAGTGCCTGTCATCAAGAGAAAGAGCCACCTGCCCATTATCGTGGATCCCAGCCATGCAACGGGTGCCTGGTGGCTGGTAGAGCCTTTGGCAAAGGCAGCCATTGCAGCGGGCGCCGATGGTTTATTGCTGGAGGTTCACAATGACCCTGCCAATGCCCTTTGTGACGGGAATCAATCCATTAAACCCGAAAGATTTGCCAATCTTATGAACTCCATTAGGGAGATCGCAAGGTTGGAGGGAAGATGTTAGTTACTAGATTCTAATTGTAGAGGCTAGATGATAGATGTTTGGGTTCCTATGGGGTCTTAGATGCCAGATATCAGTTACCAGATAGATAGTGAAAGGAATAGCACTATGAAGCGATTGAGGATCAATATTCATAACCATAGCTATGATATCCTTATTCAAAGGGGGATCCTTCAGGAGGTCCCCCAAAGGATAAGGGAGAGATATCCGGGCAGGCGTATTGCCCTTATTACCGACCGAAATGTGTATCTTCTCTACGGGGAATCATTACATAGGTTGCTGAAGGAGGAGGGGATCCAGGTTGGACCCATCCTTATTTCTTCCGGAGAGGAGGCTAAGTCCCTAGACACCCTACAGCGTATCTATCACCAGCTTGTCCACTTTGGATTGACCAGGGAGGATTTGATCCTTACCCTTGGAGGAGGTGTGGTTGGGGATATTGGAGGTTTTGCAGCCGCCACCTTCCTAAGGGGGATTCCCTTTATCCAGATACCCACCACCCTATTGGCGCAGATTGATAGCAGTGTGGGGGGAAAGGTAGCAGTTAACCTACCCCAGGGTAAGAATCTAGTGGGCTGCTTCTACCATCCGGTGGAGGTGGTGATAGATCCCCAGCTATTGGAGAGCCTTGATGGGAGGACCTTCCATGACGGTATGGCAGAGATCATTAAATATGGCTGCATTGCCGACCCTGAACTCTTCCAAGGATTGCTCACCTATTCCCGGGAGGAGCTAAGGGATCGCCTAGTGGATGTGATCTATCGGTGTTGTAGCATCAAGGGGCTTGTGGTAGAAGAGGATGAGACCGATCGGGGGTGGCGAAGGATATTAAATTTTGGCCATACCCTTGGTCATGCTCTGGAAAGCTACTACCAATACCAAAGATATACCCATGGGGAAGCGGTGGCATTGGGGATGCTGTACATTACCCAAAGGGGTGAGGCATTGGGTTGGACCAGCAAGGGAACCAGTGAAGGGTTAAAGAGCGTCCTATCCAAATACAAGCTGCCTACCCAGTTACCCCAATTGGATAGGGATAAACTTATGGAGGGCATCCTAATGGATAAAAAATCCAGAGGGGAGTTCATAGATATTGTCCTGTTGGAGGAGATAGGAAGAGCTGTCATAAAGCCAATCCATAAAAGGGAGATCAGATCGTTTTTTGGGATAGATGGTAGTTAATAATATAAGGAGCAGATACTAGGTAGAAAGTATCTCCTATCCCATCCATGTATAGAAAGAGGTAAATCCATGAATACTCTTGTAATCACACCAAGTTTACTTCAGGGTGAGGTAGCCATCCCCCCCTCAAAAAGCATCACCCATCGTGCCATCATCGCCGCAGGGCTTAGCCAAGGGGTGAGTAGGCTGGAACCAGTCCTGCTCTCCAAGGACATCCTCGCCACCTGTCGAGGGATGGAGGCACTGGGTGCCCAAATCGATTATGGTGAGGCAGATCAGGGATTTGGAAGGCTTACAGTCCAGGGGAGTGGCGGTCCAAGGGCTATCCGAAACACCATTCACTGTAGGGAATCTGGGTCAACTCTGAGATTTCTCCTACCCCTGGCGGCACTTCTGGATACTGAGATGATCTTTCATGGGGAGGGCAGACTGCTCCAACGCCCCCTTACCCCCTACCTTAGGATCTTTAGGGACCAGGGGCTAAGTATCGATAGGGAGGGGGAAGGGCTTCTGGTCAAGGGAAGGCTAAGCCCATCCACCTATAGATTAGAGGGGGATATTAGCTCCCAATTTGTCACCGGATTGCTCTTCGCCCTTCCCCTGCTGGAAGGGGATTCCATCATCCGCCTAACCAGCCCCCTAGAGTCCAAGGGCTATGTGGATCTCACCCTAGAGGTGCTGGATGCATACTCCATCCAAGTAGATGGATCGGAGGATGGAGGCTTCTATGTTGGAGGGGGACAAACCTATCAAGCCAAAGATTATACCATTGAAGGGGACTATTCCCAGGCTGCCTTTTGGTTGGCGGCAGGGCTGTTGGGTGCCCCCATTCGCTGTACCCGGCTACGCAGGGACTCCAAACAGGGGGATGCCGTTATTCTGGGGATTCTAAGGAGGATGGGAGGGATCATCGTTTTGGACTCCCAGGGGATGGTCGCTTACCCATCGACGACAAGGGGTGTGGATGTGGATGTCTCCCAATGTCCTGACCTGGTTCCTATCCTAGCCGTGCTTGCTGCCCTAAGCCAGGGCAGGACAAGGATCCTCAGGGCAAAAAGACTGCGCCTAAAGGAGTCGGATCGCCTAAGGGCAACGGCAAGGGAGCTAAACAGGATGGGAGCTAAGGTAGAGGAAAGGGAGGATGGCTTGCTGATAGAGGGGGTAGACCACCTACGGGGTGGTGAGGTGGACAGCTGGAAGGACCATCGGATCGCCATGGCACTGGCCATCGCCTCCATTAAGTGCACTTCCCCAGTCATCCTTCGAAATAGTGATGCGGTGGATAAATCCTATCCGGGATTTTGGAGGGACTTTGTTAAGTTAGGAGGACGGATTCATGAGCGGAATTTGGGGTAGAAATTTAGAGATCTCCATATTTGGGGAATCCCACGGTAGGGCGATCGGGGTGACCATCCATGGGCTTGCCCCAGGCATTAAATTGGATCTCGAGAGTATACAGGGGGAGCTAGAGCGAAGAGCGCCCGGCGGAAGTGAGTTCTCCAGTCCCAGGCAGGAGTCGGATGATTTTGAGATCCTTAGCGGATACTTTAAAGGCAGAACCACAGGGGGCCCCCTTACTGCCCTCCTATGGAATCGGGATACCCGATCAAGGGATTATGAGAACCTAAGGACCAAACTGCGTCCGGGACATGGGGACTATTCCGGCCATGTGAAGTATAGAGGATTTCAGGATTTCAGAGGGGGCGGACATTTCTCCGGCCGCCTCACTGCACCCCTGGTCTTTGCGGGAGCCATTGCCAAACAGCTATTGGAATCCAGGAGCATCCTCGTCGGTGCCCATATTAAAAGCATTATGGATATTAAGGATGATGACTTTGACCCCCTTGAAATCCCTGGGGAATCCATCCGTCGGCTGAGGGATATGGACTTCCCAGTCCTTAATGGACATCAGGGGAGGCGGATGCAGGAAAGAATCCGCCAGGCAAGGGAGGAGCAGGACTCGGTAGGAGGCATCGTTCAATGTGCCATTACCAATCTCCCACCCGGTATCGGAGACCCCTTCTTCCATTCGTTGGAGAGTAGCCTTGCCCAGATGATGTTCTCCATCCCCGGGGTGAAGGGGATAGAGTTCGGCAGCGGCTTTAATATCTCCAGGTTGAGGGGCAGCCAAGTCAAGGACGAATATGCCCTGGAGGATGGGAGGATTGTGACCCTGGCAAATCACAATGGGGGGATCCTAGGGGGGATCTCTACCGGAATGCCTATCCTTTTTAATACCGCCATCAAGCCTACTTCCTCCATTGGACAGGAACAGCGGACGGTGGATATCAATAGGATGGAGGAGACCACCTTGACCATCGAGGGTCGACATGATCCCTGTATCCTGCCCAGGGCAGTACCAGTGATTGAGGCGGGAGCGGCACTGGTGATCCTAGATCTAATAATGGAAGGAGAGGGAAAGGATGGATGGGCTGGATCGGTTGAGGATGGAGATTGATCGGATTGATAGGGACCTGGTTGCCCTCTTTGAAGAGAGGATGGATAGGGTACGAGAGGTTGGACAATACAAGAGGAACCATGGGCGGCCCATTTTAGATGCCTCCAGGGAGGAGGAGGTACTGAGAAGGGTGAAGGGATACCTAAAGGACAAGGATTTGGAGGAGGACCTGGTGCAGTTCTTCTCCAAGCTGATGGAGATTAGTAGGGGAGTGCAGGAGAGGGAAATACCGAATAACTAGCATCTAAAAAGGAGGTATGGATCACTATGGCTCTACTGTTCGGACTATTGGGTGAGCGATTGGATTATAGCCTATCACCTAAAATTCATTCCATGATTATGGAAAAACTTCAAATTGAGGGCTGCTACCATCTATTCCAGGTGGAGAAGGACCACCTGGAGGATGCCCTACGAGGAATGAAGGTGTTGGGGGTTGGAGGGGTCAATGTTACCATCCCCTACAAGGTAGAGGTGATGAAGTACCTCCATGAAATATCTAGGGAGGCAGAGGCTATTGGTGCCATCAATACCATCTCATTTGGGGAAGGGATGGCAATAGGCTATAATACAGACTACTACGGGCTTCAAGGGATGTTTAATCATTACGGTATCCCTGTAAAAGACCGCAAGGTAACCATCCTGGGGACTGGGGGTTCCGCCAAGGCGGTGGTCCAATACCTCAAGGATCATCAGGTCAAGGAGATCATCCTGGTGAGCAGGTACAAAGAGAGGGCACAGGATACCTATCAGGATCTTCGGGTGCTCTCCTACCGGGAAGTGGGGAAGGTAAGGGATGGGGATATCCTCATTAATTGTACCCCCTTAGGGATGCAGCCCTTGGATCAAGTATCCCCAGTGGACAAGGAGGTAGCTGCCAACTATCCCTGGGTCATCGATCTAAACTATAATCCCCTACAAAGCCTCCTTTTGAAGTATGCCAAGGAGGCAGGGGGCCAGGCTGTAAATGGGCTGTATATGTTGGTGGGACAAGCGATAAAGAGCCAGGAGATATGGCACTCACGGACCATATCCCAGCATATTCTTTCAGAAATCTATAGGGCATTGGAGCATGCACTTGGAAGAAAAACTTAAAAATTCTGAGTTCTTTATAGTAAGAATTAAGGATATAATTAGGATGTATAGGGATTTAATTCAATGAAGCTGAGGAGGAGTCATATGAAGGATCTGATCTATGTAATACCGCCGGAGGAACATGGGGTAGAAACATTGAAGCGAATCATTAGGGAATACCGAGAGATAAAATTTGTGTCCTTAATGGGTATTGATCTGGGGGGGAATGCCACCGATGAGAAGATTCCCATCCATCTTTTCCTTGAGAATATGGAGGAGTTCCTACAGTATGGTATCCAAACCGATGGTTCCAGCGTGGTACTCCACGAAATCGCCACCCTAAACAATGCCCGCCTGGATATCATACCCGACAGACATGTTAATTGGATCGTGGACTACAATTTTGACCTTTTGGATGAGGAGACCCAGCTACCTGTGGGCACCCTGAGGATCCCATCTTTCTTGGTACACAATGGTAGGCGGGTGGACTCACGATGGATCCTTACCCGTGCCGTCCAGCATTTTAAGCATTCCATTATGGAACTTCTAAGGGAGTATCCCCATGCCCTGGAGAACATCGGTTTAAAGAGTGCGGATGAGATCCAAGATGTTGAACTTACCTCAGCCACCGAGTTGGAATTTTGGGTAAAGACCCCCGAGGATACCGCGGATATCGAAAAGTTAAGCACCTCTCAAACCCTAAAGGAGCAATTTTGGAAGCGGACCCAGGGGACGGTTCGGTCCGCTTTGGAAAGCACCATCATGGAGATGGAGAGATACGGTTTTCAACCTGAGATGGGACACAAGGAGGTTGGGGGTGTCCGAAGCAAGATCGGGGTGGACGGTAGGTCAAACCATGTCAATGAACAGCTGGAGGTGGATTGGAAGTACAGCTCCCCCCTCCAGGCAGCGGATAATGAACTTTTTGTTCGCCAGCTCGTTGAGGATGTTTTCCACCGGTTCGGGCTAGAGGTCACCTTCCGAGCCAAACCCATAGAAGGGGTTGCAGGTAGCGGTGAGCATACCCATGTGGGCGTTGCATTGCTACTCAAGAATGGCAGTAGGGTGAACCTATTTGCCCCCAAGGATATGAAGAAGGATTACCTAGGTATTATGGGCTATGGTGCCCTTATGGGCATATTGAGGAACTACGAGGTGATCAATCCATTTATCAACTCCAGCATCGATGCATTCAACCGCCTGAAACCAGGCTTTGAGGCACCGGTATGTATCGTCACCTCCCTGGGCCATTCGGTGGAGGAACCCTCCAGAAATAGGTCCATCCTGGTGGGCCTGGTCAGGGATATGGCCAACCCGTTGGCCACACGCTTTGAGGTACGGTCCCCAAGCCCCCTATCCAATACCTATTTGGTTATCGCCTCCCTCTATCAGGTGATGCTGGATGGGATCCAGGCAGCGGTGGCAAGCCGAAAGACCAACAAGGAATTGGAGAGGGAGATCTCTAAAGGGTATGGGGAGGAGAGCTTCTACCTGGATCAATATCGGGAGTATCGAAGCGAGGAGAATGTCTTTGAATACTTTACCGAGGAGGAGCGAAACAAACGATTTGGTATACCTCCGGCGACCCCCTGGGAAAATGTAAAAAATTTAAAAAAATATGCCCATCGGGTAGAGATCCTTCACAGAGGAGATGTCATTACCCAGGATATCGTCGATTCCGTTGTTGCAAGCACCATCGACCGATGGACCAATGAACTTGCCAGCAGGGTGATCTATGACGATATGGATATCATCAGGGAATGCAGAAAGCTACACACCCCGGAAACCTCCACTGACTTGGATGACCTTCGCTGGGAGGAGATCCAGCGTTTGAAATGGGAGCTGGTGAAAAGCTCCACCACCAAGACCTCCCTATTGGAAAGCATCCGTATTGCCCTACAAAATAAGGACTACGACCAGGCATCCAATTTACAATTGACGCTGAACCAAAAGATGCAGGAGTTAAGGGAGAAATATATTCAATATAAGAGGAATCTATTCGAGGCGTAGCAAAAGGGGTGAAGCTGTTTTGAGATGCTTCACCCTCTTATATTTATAAGGTTGAGTGGTCCTCTTAAAATTTAAAATGATAGTTAAAGAATTCATATTAGGGAAATATAGATAATAGCCTTTGGCACCTACTAGGTATCAGCCTGGTGGTGATCTACCTATCCATAAAATATAATCGAAAAATAGAAGGATATATCTACCTAAAAGTCGAAAAAGTGAAGGGAAGAATTTTAGGGTTTGGAAGAAAGTCTAGGGAACAGGTATTAGTCATCAGATATGAATTAAGGGTATCCCAGGAAGGTTAGGGATATGGGATATATGTTTTAGGTAGTTCTTTGGGGTAGCAGATACCAGTTACCAGATACCAGATTTTACTGTATCCCTACGGGCCTTTCTCTTCCCTAACCCTATAGGCATGCTACAGCATCTGGTAACTAGTAACGGATAACGGATAATTGATAACTAGTATTAAGCAACTAGTAACTACCAAACAGAGGTGATTCTATTGGAAAAACTAAAAAAGACAGCTCTTTTTGAGGAACATAAAAGGCTGGGGGGCAAGATCATTGAGTTTGCCGGCTGGGCACTGCCTGTCCAATATGAAGGCATCATGGATGAGCACCACAGGGTGAGAAACCAGGCGGGCCTATTCGATGTCTCCCACATGGGGGAGATCCAGATAAAAGGGAGGGACGCCCTAGCCTTGGTTCAAAAATTGATCACCAATGACATTGCCAAGTTGAAGGAGGGGCGGATCGCCTACTCGCCCATGTGCAACCATGAGGGGGGCATTATCGACGACCTATTGGTTTACAAGTATGGGGAGGAGGACTACCTATTGGTGGTCAACGCCGGCAATACCAGGAAGGACTATGAGTGGATACTGGAGCAAGCACAGGGGATGGAGGTAGAGGTGGAGGACCTATCCCAAGGGATCGCCCAGCTGGCACTTCAGGGCCCCAAGTCCGAGGAGATCCTACAGGCCTTGACGGATACCGACCTGTCCCAAATCTCGCCCTTCTCCTTCCACCGGGAGGTTATCATCGGTGATGCCCAGTGCATGGTGTCCAGAACCGGCTATACCGGGGAGGATGGTTTTGAGATCTATTGCGCCAACGGGGATGTCCTTAAGATCTGGAAAGACCTGCTGGCGGTGGGGGAGGAAGCAGGATTAAAACCGGCAGGCTTAGGTGCTAGGGATACCCTTCGGTTCGAAGCCGGCCTGCCCTTGTATGGCAATGAGATGGATGAGACCATCTCCCCATTGGAAGCCGGCTTGGGATTCTTTGTGAAGCTGGATAAGGAGGATTTTATAGGGAAGCAGGCATTGGAGCGGCAGAGGGCGGAGGGCCCCAAGAGAAAACTGGTAGGGTTTGAGATGGAGAAGGGGATACCCCGTAACGGCTATCCGGTACTTAAGGATGGGAAGGAGATCGGTGTGGTCACCACTGGATACCTCTCTCCCACCCTAAAGAAAAATATCGGATTCGCTTTGATCCAAGTCCAATATGAGCTGGGGCAGGAGATCCAGGTTCAAATCCGAAAGCGGATACTACCGGCAAAGATTATTAATAAGAGATTTTTAAAATAAAAGGAAGATTAAAGGAGGATAAAATATGCAATTTCCTAAAAACCTATATTACTCAAAGGAGCATGAATGGCTAAGGTTAGAAGGAGAGGAGGCCTATATTGGCATTACCGATTTCGCCCAGAGTGAGCTGGGGGACATCGTATTTATCGAACTGCCCGAGGTGGATGATGAGTTTGAGGCAGATGAAAGCTTTGGCGTGGTAGAATCGGTGAAGGCGGTATCCGATCTATACATGCCAGTGGGAGGAAGGATCCTTGAAGTTAATGATGAACTTGAAGATCAACCTGAACTGGTGAATAGTGATCCCTATGAGAGTTGGATTATTAAAGTGGAACTAACCGATAGGGATGAGCTTGAGGCCCTATTGAGTGCTGAGGAGTATCAATCTTTTATAGCCGAGGAGGATTAGCATGTTTCCCTATATACCCAATACAAAGCAGGATGAAGAAAGAATGCTGGAAGCCCTAGGGATAGAGGATGTGGATGAGCTGTTCCGGGATATTCCGGATTCCATCCGCCTTAACAGAAGGTTGAACATCCAACCGCCTCTGTCTGAGCTAGAGGTCAGCAAAAGGGTCAAGGGGTTGGCGAGGAAGAATATCAGCACCGAGGATGCCATCTGCTTTTTAGGGGCGGGTGCCTATGATCACTACATCCCCTCGGTGGTAGGCAGACTGGTATCCAGGAGTGAATTCTATACCTCCTATACCCCCTACCAACCTGAGATCAATCAGGGGACCCTTCAGGCCATCTTTGAATTCCAAACCATGATTGCCAACCTCACCGGGATGGACATCTCCAATGCTTCGGTTTATGACGGGGCAACGGCCACAGCCGAGGCAGCATTGATGGCGGTGGATCGGGGGAAAGGAAATAAAATAGTCATCTCCCAATCGGTACATCCGGAGGTGCGGGAGGTAGTACGAACCTATATGAACGCCAAGGACATAAGGGTGGTGGAAGTAGGTACCAAGGATGGGATCACCGATATGGAGGAACTGGAGCAGGAGGTTGATCGAGACACTCTGGGGGTCATCCTTCAAAGCCCAAATTTCTTTGGGATCATAGAGGATGTGACCAGGGGGGTAGAGCTTGCCCATGAAAATAAGGCATTGATGATTATGAATGTGGATCCCATCTCCCTGGGGATATTAAAGACCCCGGGGGAGTACGGTGCTGATATTGCCGTAGGGGAGGGCCAGTCCCTGGGTAATCCCTTGAACTTTGGTGGACCCTACCTGGGTTTTATGGCGGTGAAAAAAGCCCTGATGAGGAAGCTGCCCGGAAGGATATCCGGCCAAAGCGTGGATAAGGATGGGAATCGTGCCTTTACCCTGACCTTGCAGGCAAGGGAGCAGCATATTCGCAGGGAGAAGGCCATCTCCAATATCTGTTCCAACCAGGCATTGAATGCCCTTACTGCTACCATCTATATGGCGACCATGGGGAGAAAAGGACTCAGGGAGGCGGCCCTACAAAGTGCCCAAAAGGCGAAGTATACCTATCAAGCCTTGCTGGACACCGGGAAGTTTGAAGAGGTCCATGACAGGCCCTTCTTTAAGGAATTTGTCCTGGAGAGCCCCATCGATGTGGAGATGTTGAACCTTGCCCTACTGGAGAAGGGGATCATCGGCGGATACAATCTAGAAAGGACATATCCTGAGAGGAAGAACCAAGTCCTATTCTGTGTTACTGAAAAGAGGACCAAGGAGGAAATAGACTATCTTGTCCAGGTATTGGAGGGGATCCTATGAAAAAGTACGATAAATTGATCTTTGAGATATCTAAGGAGGGGCGGGTAGGAGCCACCCTGCCCAAATGGGAGGAGGAGGTAGACCTATCCCTACCCGAGGAATTGTTGAGGAAGGACCCCTTAGTTCTGCCCGAGGTTAGTGAGACCCAAGTGGTGCGTCATTATACGGCATTGAGCAACAGGAACTATGGGGTGGATAATGGATTCTATCCCCTGGGTTCCTGTACCATGAAGTACAACCCAAAGATCAATGAGGATATGGCAAGCCTACCCCAATTCAATGGTCTGCATCCCTATCAACTCCGGGAGAGTGTGCAGGGTGCCTTGGGACTCATGTACGCCTTAAGTGAAATGCTATGTGAGGTCACCGGGATGGATGCCTTTTCCCTTCAACCGGCGGCAGGTGCCCAGGGGGAGTTGGCAGGGCTAATGATGATCAAGGCATACCATCAAAGGAGAGGGGAGACCCAGCGAACCAAGATCATCGTTCCGGATTCGGCACATGGCACCAATCCGGCAAGCGCCCATGTGGCAGGCTTTGATGTGATCGAGGTAAAGTCGGATGAGATGGGCGGTGTGGATATCCAGAGCCTAAAGTCGGTACTGTCCGATGAGATTGCCGGCCTTATGCTAACCAATCCCAGCACCCTGGGTTTATTCGAGAGGAATATCGTGGAGATCGCCCAGCTGGTCCATGATGCCGGAGGCCTATTGTACTATGATGGAGCGAATATGAATGCCATCATGGGGCGGACTCGGCCTGGGGATATGGGCTTCGATGTGGTCCATCTCAACCTTCATAAGACCTTCTCCACCCCCCACGGAGGCGGGGGACCGGGGAGCGGCCCGGTAGGGGTCAAGGACATCCTAAGGGAGTACCTACCCACTCCAACCATTGAAAAGGAGGGGGATGACTTCGTTCTAAAGGAGGATCACCCGAATTCCATCGGCAGGGTCAAGGCATTTTACGGCAACTTCAGCGTATTGGTTCGTGCCTATACCTATATATTAACCATGGGGGCGGAGGGTTTAAAGAAGGCGAGCGATATGGCCGTCCTCAATGCCAACTACATGCAGAAACGACTGAAGGACTACTACCACCTGCCCATTGATGTGGTCTGTAAACATGAATTTGTCTTGGGAGGGTTGGGCCCCCTGGAGGAGGTCACCACCCTGGATATCGCCAAGAGGCTGCTGGACTATGGATATCATCCACCCACCATGTATTTTCCCTTGAATATACCCCAGGCCCTGATGATCGAGCCCACCGAGACCGAAAGCCTAGAGACCATAGATGAGTTCATTGAGGTCATGATCCAGATCAGCAGGGAGGCGAAGGAGACACCCGAGCTTCTGAAGGATGCGCCTGTGAACACGCCCATCCGCAGGGTTGATGAGGTACAGGCGGCTCGGAAGCCGGTGCTGAAGTGGCAGCCAGAAAAGTAGGAGGGAGAGCATGAGCAAGGAGATCACCATCATAGGGGGAGGTCCCGGAGGATATGTTGCAGCCATCCGTGCCTCCCAATTGGGGGCAAAGGTCAGGCTGATTGAAGGAGACAGGATCGGGGGTACCTGCTTGAATGTGGGCTGCGTGCCCACCAAGGCATTATACAAGAATGCCCAGGTATTCCGTACCCTGTCGGCAGCCGAGGAATTTGGTTTAAATATTCGGGATGTTGCATTGGACATTGATAGGATTCAATCCAGGAAGGCAAGGGTAGTGGACACCCTGGTGAAGGGGATTGAGCAGCTGCTAACCGCCTATAGGGTAGAGGTTATCTATGGCTATGCAGAGTTTATCCAGCCCCATGGGCTGAAGGTCAGGACCAGGGAGGGGGAGGAGATCCAGTGGGAAGCCCAGAGCATCATCATCGCCACTGGGTCTACTGCCCACCTTCCTCCTATCCCAGGGATCCAGGAGGAAGGGGTCCTTACCAGTAGCCAATTGTTGGAATTTAATAAGATCCCCAAGCGCCTCGCCATTATCGGTGGTGGGGTCATCGGTGTGGAGTTCGCCGGGATCTTTCAGGCAATGGGGAGCGAGGTCACCATCGTAGAGGCCGAGAAGAATATCCTAACCATGCTGGATGCAGACCTTTCCAAGCGGTTTACCGCCTCCCTTAAAAAGAACCAGGGGGATGCCTCTTCCGTACCCTTCCTTGAAAGAGAGCCCATGGGTATCCATACCTCCACCAAGGTGGTAGGGATCGAGAAGGATGGGGACGGGCTCATCCTTTTGGCTGAGGGGAAAAAGGGCGAGCTCCGAATCCAGGCGGACGCCATCCTGGTGGCAACCGGGAGGAAGCCGGTGGTGGAGGGCTTGAATTTGAAGGCTGCAGGAATCCACTATGATTCAAGGGGAATTGAAGTGGATAGGCACTTTCGTACCAATGTGGAGGGGGTCTATGCCATTGGGGATGTGGTTGGGAGGATCATGCTTGCCCATGCCGCATCCTACCAGGGGATCTCTGCCGTAGAGCATATCATGGGGATGGAGAACACCATTAACCATGACCTTGTACCCAATTGTATCTTTACCTTTCCCGAGATCGCCGCTGTAGGCATCACCGAGGGGGAGGCAAAACAAAAGGGGTTGCTCTATAAAACCAGCAAGTTCCAATTTGCGGCAAACGCCAAGGCACTTGCCCTAGGGGAGGAGGCTGGTTTTGTAAAGGTCATCTGCGACGGGGAGGACATGATCATCGGCGTACAGATCATGGGACCCCATGCCACCGACCTCATCCATGAGGCTGCCCTGGCCATCCATAGGGGACTGAAGGCAGGAGACCTGGCAAATATCATCCATGCCCACCCCACCCTTTCGGAGGCATTGGTGGAGGCAAGTCTGGGCATAAAGGGCGAGGCCATCCATATGGTACCGCCGAGAAGAAGGGGATAGGTACATGCCATGGAAATCGTACGACTATACATAAGAGGAGAGGAAAAAAGAGGCGTGGTGGATAGGATGGTTTTGGAGGAGGGGGTAGGGATCCTCGGCCAAGTCCAGGGGAAGGAGGACCGGCAAGTATCCGTCCTCCCCGGAGAGGTTCGCCAAGCCTTGGAGAACATGGAGGAGCACGGGCTTTGCACCCAGCGGTTCCAGGAAAATATTACCATAGACCAATTGGACTTGGGGGAATGGGGACCGGGGGACCGGATGAGGATGGGCGAGGTACTGGTGGAGATCACCCGTCTGGAAAAGAGCTGTTTTTCCGACTGTCCCCTCCTAAGATCCCATAGCAAATGCCCCTTAGCCAAGGGTGTGCTCTATGCCAAGGTAGTGGAGGGTGGCACCCTTCAAAAAGGGGAAAGTGTGTCTAAGATTTAACGGAAAAGTGGTCAGTGTTCTTACATACGACTTCATGAAAAACAGGAATACCATGTTATTAGCTGGATATCCATTGAATTGTGAATTATATTGATTTACACTTGCAATTGTTATATAATTTATTACCAAAGGTAAGGTGTTGGTTTGATTAATTTATAACAAAAGGGGGTGAAGCGATGGCAAAGGATGCCATAGAAAGTGTAAGGGAAGCAGAAGAAAAAGCCAAAACCATAGTACAAGAAGCAGTACAGGCATCTAAAGACGCCGTCCAGGAAGCAGAAGCCCTTGCTAAGCAGGAGGCCAACAGAATTCTTTCAGAGGCAAGGGCAGAGGCAGAGCGGATTAAGGCCAAGAGCGTAGAAGAAGGGGAGTCGATTGCACAACCAATCATCGAAAAAGGGATGGAGGAAGCTGAAACAATAAAAAACCTTAAGAATGAAGAATTAGACTCTGCAGTCAATATTATTGTTGAGAGGATTGTGAACGCAAATGGCAATAGTTAAAATGAGTAGCTTCAATTTGTTTGCCTTCGATTCTGATAGGGATCATCTTCTCCATGAACTTCAAAAATTTAAGTATGTTCACTTCCTTAACCTAGATGAGAACAAGGATCTTAAAGAGTTGGGACTGGAAAATATAGAAGTACCCGAAAGCATCGTTGAGGTTGAGGAGGATCTCTCTAAGGTACGATACGCCATCGATCTACTATCCAAGTATGATACCCGAGAGACCGGGATTAAGGCATTGAAGATGGGTCAGGAAAACTTTGACTTTAAGGAGCTTGAGGAAAGGGCACTAGGCATCGATTATAAACCGATCTATCATAAAATAAGGGAATTGGATAGTCAAAGGAATACCCTCCTCCAAGAGATTGCAAAATGCAGAGCGTATATAGCAGACCTGAGACCCTGGAAAAATCTTAATACATCCATAAGCGATCTGGGTACCTTTGAGCAAAGTGTCGTTTACATGGGGATGGTTCCAAAGAAGCTAAAGGAGAAGCTGGAGACCGACCTGTTAGATACCCAATACACCTATTTTGAGATCATCAGTGAGGACAAGGAGAATATCTATGTTTTAGCGATTACCATTAACTCAGAGTCGGAACAATTAATAGAGATTCTTAGAAGCAATAGCTTTTCTAATATCAAACTGGATATTGAAGGTAAACCGGAACAAGAGCTGGATATCTTGGAAGAAAGAATAAAAAACATTCAGTCCCAAGTGGGGGACTACGAGAAGGAGATCCAAGGCCTATCGGATCATCTTCCGGATCTAGAGATCGTCTATGATTATTTTATGAATAAAAAGCTTAGATTAGCCTCTTCAGAAAACTTCTTTAGGACAGAAAGTGTGAATGTCATCAGGGGATATATCCCAACAGACCTGGTGGAGGAATTTACCCAGGTTGTTCAATCCGCTGTGAATAACATGTACTATCTGGATATTCAAGAGGCGGATAAGGATGATCCCAATGCTCCGATACTACTTAAAAATTCAAAATTTGCCCAGAGTTTCGAATCCCTAACCTCCATGTATGCACTACCTAGGTATAACGAGGTGGATCCTACCCCATTATTAGCCCCATTCTATCTGATCTTTTTTGGGATGATGGGTGCAGATTTGGGCTATGGTTTAGTCATGCTTATAGGGACTCTGGTTGCACTAAAGACCTTTAATCTTAATGAATCCAGTAGAAAATTTATCAAGTTTTTCCACTATCTCAGTTACTCGGTCATCCTATGGGGGCTGATATACGGCTCCATCTTTGGCGGGATTATACCTATGAAAGGACTCATAGACCCCGCTGTGGACTATAATATGCTGCTTATTCTCTCCATAGCCTTTGGAGCAATCCACATCTACTTTGCATTGGGTATAAAGGCCTATATGTATATACGAGAAGGCAGGATACTGGATGCACTGTATGATGTCGGCTTCTGGCTCATGGCTTTGACGGGAGGGATCATTGTTTTAATCCATGCCTTTGCAGGCGCCCTTCAGCAGCTGGCAACTATTTCAAAGTGGATCATGATCGCCGGGATGGTAGGGATCGTATTGACAGGAGGAAGGGAGTCCAAAAATATTGGTGCAAGGCTGGCAGGAGGCCTGTATGAACTATACGGGATCTCCGGCTATGTAGGGGACTTTGTGTCCTATTCTAGATTAATGGCATTGGGGCTTTCCGGTGGATTTATAGCAAGTGCCATTAATATGATGGCGGACATGTTGGCCCAAAAAGGTGTCATCGGGATATTGTTTGCCATTGTGGTATTTATAGTAGGCCAGCTATTTAACCTGGGACTGAGTGTCTTGGGAGCCTATGTTCATACCATCAGGCTTACATTTGTAGAATTCTTTGGTAAGTTCTATGAAGGCGGAGGAAAGGCCTTCAGGATCTTTAGAAGCAAATCTAAATATGTAAATTTAAATTAAGTGAGGAGGAATCATAATGACTTTTACAGAATTTTTAGCAAGTAATGGTGGAGTAATATTTGGTGCATTAGGGGTAGCAGTAGCAGTAATACTATCAGGATTTGGATCAGCTATAGGTGTAGGTTTGGTTGGGCAGGCTGCTTCGGGATTGATGATTGAGGAGCCTGAGAAATTTGGTAAATCCTTGGTACTACAACTTTTACCCGGTACTCAGGGACTATACGGATTTGTTATAGGTCTACTTTCATTGATGCAGCTTCAAGCTGGAATGAGCTTGAGTCAGGGAATGTATATATTTATGGCATGCCTTCCAGTTGGACTTGTAGGTTGGATATCTGCGATTGCCCAGGGCAAAACTGCAGCCGCCGGTATCAGCATCCTAGCCAAGAATGAGGAGCAAACCACCAAGGGTATTATCTATGCCGTTATGGTCGAGACCTATGCCCTATTGGCCTTCGTTATTTCACTGATTCTTGTTAATGCGGTTTCTTTCTAGAATAGTTTTATTTAAGGATGTGAAGCTATGTCAAATTTGGAAAACCTTACCCAAAAGATATTAAGGGATGCAGAGAGTAAAGCCCAACAGATAAAGAAGGAAGCTAAGGAAAAGAATGAACACCTTCTCCATTCTCAAACCAAGGAAGCTGAGGATCAGAAAAAGAGGATGCTGGAACGGGCGAAAAGGGAAGCGGCCTTAATGAAGGAGAGGGTCATCTCCAATGCAGAGTTAAGGGTAAGAGATGAGAAGTTAAAGGCAAAGCAGCAGGTGATCGATCGGGTATTCCGATTGGCAAAGGAACGACTACTAAATTTAGATGAAGAGACATATGTTAAGTTTTTACAAAGCAACATAAAGGGTTTAAACCTTAAGGGAAATGAAGTCCTGGTGGTTCCTGAAAAGTTGATTCCAAGGGTTAAAACCTTAGGATTGAAGGTTCAGGTCGCTGAGGATGAATGGGTGGACTCAGGATTCCTTCTAAAGGATGAGGATATGGTCCTAAATTTCTCTTTTGATTCCCTTGTGGATTACCTTCGGGAAGAACTTGAATCTGAAATAGCTCAGGGTCTCTTCAAAGAATAGGAGTGATTTCATGGATAAAATGGATTTTGTCCAGGGTGTGGTCAGAACACGGGTCCTTGAAAAAAAACTCCTTTCAAGGGCAAGACTAGAGCGAATGATCGAAGCCAAGGATATCCAAGAGGTTTTTAAAGCCCTGAATGAAACGGAATACGCCAATGCCGTATCCGAGGTCTCCAGGGGGGAGGACTATGAGAAAATTCTCTCCAGCGAATTGAAAAGAGTATACAACCTAATGAGGGAGATCACCGCCGACCAGAGGGTAGTGGATATCTTGGCGCTCAAGTATGACTACCATAACCTAAAGGTCCTGTTTAAGGAGAGGGAGTTAAAAAGCGATCTTTCCCATCTCTATGTGCCAATAGGGATCTCTGATTTCTCCCAGGTTAAAACTGCATTCCTCGAAGGGGACCTAAGGGAGATCGAACCCGAGTTCAAGGAGGCCATTGAAGGTGTGGAGAAGGACTATGAAGCCACCCAGGACCCCCAGAGGATCGATCTATTATTTGATCGCTACTACTATGAGCACCTATACAGGATGGCAGAGGATACTGGAATCGAACTATTCATAAACTATGTGAAGGATATGATCGATTTTACCAATATTCGTTCCTCCATCCGATTGAAGAAGCAGGGGAAGGACCCCATCTTCTTCGAGGATGTTATCATCCCCAATGGGCATCTTGAGAGGGAGAGGATCCTCTTTACCCTCAATGATTCGGTGGAGAACATCATCCAAAAGTTCAAGAATGAACGAATCAGTAAGGAGCTATTGATGGGGTTAGAGTCCTATAGGGAGACCAACCGGTTGTCGGATTTTGAGAAACATATGGATAACTATCTTATGGGGCTCAATAGGCCATCCAAGTATATCGTTTTTGGACCGGAACCCATTTTTTCTTATATCGTGGCAAAGGAGGCAGAGATCAAGACATTGAGGATCATCATGGTTTCAAAATTGAATAAGATCTCTCCGGATGCCACAAGGGAAAGGGTGCGTGAACTATATGTTTAAAATTGCTGTTATTGGAGATAAGGATTCGGTTCTTGCCTTCAAGGCCTTAGGTGTGGATGTATTCACCGTCTATCGAGCGGAGGAGGCAAGGCAAACGGTAGACACCATCGCCCGAGAACGCTATGGTATTATCTTTATTACTGAGCAGATCGCCAGTTTGATTCCAGATACCATAGAACGATATGACAATGAGATAATCCCTGCGGTAATACTCATACCAAGCAATCAAGGGACCTTAGATATCGGTATGAGGAGGATCAACGAAAATGTAGAGAAAGCCGTAGGATCAAATATTTTATAGAAAGAGAGGGCTTATCTTGAAAGTTGGAAAGATTATTAAGGTATCTGGCCCCTTAGTTGTTGCCGAGGGGATGGATGAAGCGAATGTATACGACGTAGTTAATGTTTCAGATAATAGGCTCATTGGTGAGATCATCGAGATGCGGGGCGACCAAGCCTCCATCCAGGTATATGAGGAAACCACCGGTATCGGCCCCGGGGACCCGGTATATACTACCGGAGAGCCCCTAGCGGTAGAGCTGGGACCCGGCCTATTGGAAGCCATGTTCGATGGGATCCAAAGGCCGCTGGATCCCCTAAGGGCCATTGCAGGGGATTTCCTATCCAAAGGGATTGAGGTCCCTAGTTTGGATAGGGAGAAGAAGTGGTACTTCACCCCCACCGTGAAGGTGGGCGATCAGGTAGGACAAGGGGATGTCATTGGTACCGTTCAGGAGACCCCCGCTGTTCTGCATAGGATCATGGTGCCCCCCGGGGTTTCCGGCGAGGTCACCGACATTAAAGAAGGGGAGTACACCGTCGTTGATGATATTTGTACCCTCGATGGAGATAAGAAACTTCAGATGATGCAAAAATGGCCGGTTAGGAAGGGAAGGGGATTCCAGAAGAAATTGAACCCCACCGTTCCCCTATTGACCGGACAAAGGGTCATCGACACCTTCTTCCCGGTTTCCAAGGGAGGGACCGCAGCCATTCCCGGCCCCTTCGGTTCAGGGAAAACCGTTATCCAGCATCAACTTGCTAAGTGGGCAGATGCAGAGGTGGTTGTCTATGTAGGCTGTGGTGAGCGGGGCAACGAGATGACCGATGTGCTCATGGAATTCCCGGAGATCATTGACCCCAATACCGGGGAGTCCCTGATGAAAAGGACGGTTTTGATCGCCAATACCTCCAACATGCCGGTTGCAGCCCGTGAGGCTTCCATCTATACCGGGATCACCATCGCGGAATACTATCGGGATATGGGATATTCAGTGGCACTGATGGCCGACTCCACCTCCCGATGGGCGGAGGCATTAAGGGAGATGTCCGGTCGATTGGAGGAAATGCCCGGTGATGAGGGGTACCCAGCCTATCTGGCTTCCCGTGCCGCCGAATTCTATGAGCGAGCCGGAAAGGTAGTATGCTATGGAAGCGATGGTAGGGAAGGTGCTATTACCGTTATCGGCGCCGTGTCCCCTCCAGGAGGAGATATCTCAGAGCCGGTATCCCAGGCTACCCTGCGGATCGTAAAGGTATTCTGGGGATTGGACTACGCCCTATCCTATCGAAGGCACTTCCCAGCCATTAACTGGTTGAATTCCTACTCCCTCTATCAGTCCAGTATTGATCGATGGATGGACGAGAATGTGGATCCAGAATTCTCTGCCAATCGTATAAAGGCAATGAACCTACTCCAGGATGAATCTGAATTACAGGAGATCGTTCGTTTGGTGGGTCGGGATTCCCTATCCGAGGAGGACCAGTTAAAGCTGGAGGCGACCAAGTCCATCCGTGAGGACTACCTACAGCAAAACGCCTTCCACGATGTGGATACCTTCTGTTCCTTTGCTAAGCAGAATAGGATGTTAAAGTTAGTACTATCCTTCTATGATGAGGGTTTAAGGGCACTGAAGCAGGGCGTCTATCTAAAGGAAATCGAGAACCTACCGGTGAGGGATCGAATCGCAAGGGCAAAATATATTTCAGAGGAAAACATCCATGAGATCGATAAAATAAATGAGGAATTAAAATCCAGCATTGATGAATTAATAAGCAAAGGAGGTATCCCTGATGCTTAAAGAGTATCGAACCGTTCGTGAAGTTGTAGGCCCATTGATGGTGGTTGAAGGTGTCGAAGGCGTTAAATACGAAGAACTCGTTGAGATACAGATTCAAAGCGGTGAGAAGAGGAGGGGAAGGGTCCTTGAGGTAAACCAGGATAAGGCGATGATCCAGCTCTTTGAGGGTTCCTCCGGGATCAACCTAAAGAACACCAGTGTAAGGTTTTTAGGCAAGCCCCTTGAACTAGGGGTTTCCATGGATATGATCGGAAGGATCTTCGATGGATTGGGCAGTCCCAAGGACGATGGTCCAAAGATTATCCCCGAGAAAAAGGTGGACATCAATGGGGTGCCCATGAACCCGGTATCCAGGGACTACCCCGATGAGTTCATACAAACAGGGATCTCCTGTATCGACGGATTGAACACCCTGGTAAGGGGGCAGAAGCTCCCCATCTTCTCCGGATCCGGCCTACCCCATAACGAGGTGGCCGCACAGATCGCCCGTCAGGCAAATGTATTGGGCACCGAGGAGAAGTTTGCCGTTGTGTTTGCTGCCATGGGGATCACCTTTGAGGAGGCACAATTCTTCATCGATGACTTTACCCGAACAGGGGCAATCGATCGTGCCGTCCTATTTATTAATTTGGCAGATGACCCTGCCATTGAGAGGATCGCGACCCCCCGTATGGCTTTAACCTGCGCAGAGTACCTTGCCTTTGAGAAGGATATGCATGTGCTGGTCATCCTCACCGATATGACCAACTATGCCGAGGCACTTAGGGAGACCTCTGCCGCTAGAAAGGAAGTTCCCGGTCGTCGAGGTTATCCCGGATATCTCTACACCGACCTAGCACAACTCTATGAAAGAGCCGGGAGGATTAGGGGGAGGAAGGGATCCATCACCCAGATTCCTATCCTGACCATGCCTGAGGATGATATTACCCACCCCATTCCAGACCTGACAGGCTACATCACCGAGGGGCAGATCATCCTATCCAGGGATCTCTACAAGAGGGGTATTGAGCCCCCCATCAATGCTGTTCCCTCCCTGTCAAGGTTAAAGGATAAGGGTATTGGGGAAGGTAAGACCCGGGAGGATCATGCGGATACTATGAACCAGCTGTATGCCGCGTACACCTCAGGGATTGAGGCAAGGGAATTGGCAACCATCCTAGGGGAATCCGCCCTATCCGATGCCGATAAGGCATTCGCCAAATTTGCCGAAGCCTTCGACAGGAAGTATGTCAACCAGGGTTATGATAACAATCGAAACATCATAGAAACTCTGGATCTGGGTTGGGAGCTATTGAAGATCGTACCCAGGAGTGAACTAAAGAGAATCCGTGATGAGTATCTAGATAAATACCTTCCATTGGATGACAAAGGGGATGAGTAGATGGCCAAGCTAAATGTGAACCCTACTCGTATGCAGCTCACCATCCTTAAGAGAAGGCTTAAGACAGCCACCCGTGGCCATAAGCTTCTTAAGGATAAGCAGGATGAGCTCATGAGAAGATTCATCGAATTAATCCGAAAGAATAAAAGTTTGAGGATGGAAGTGGAGGGTGAACTTCAGGATTCCTTTAAGGACTTCCTACTGGCAAGTGCGGTCATGTCCCCTGAAATGCTAGAGGAGGCTGTTACCTTTCCAAAGGAGAGTATAAGCGTAGAAATTAAGAAGAAGAATGTGATGAGCGTCTATGTTCCGGTGATGAAGTTTATTCGTAAGCTGGAAGGGGATGAGGGGAGCATCTACCCCTATGGTTTTGCCCAGACATCCTCCGAGTTGGACGATGCCATCGCCAAACTCTATGGGATTATGTCCAAGCTGCTGGAACTGGCAGAGGTAGAGAAGGCATGCCAGCTAATGGCCGATGAGATCGAGAAAACCAGAAGGAGGGTGAATGCCTTAGAGTACCGAACCATTCCGGACTTGGAGGAAACCATCCGCTTCATCCGAATGAAGTTGGACGAGAACGAAAGAAGTACCATCGTCCGTCTGATGAAGGTGAAGGAGCTTATAAACAAGGAAGCATAGGATAGTGTTTTGGATGCTTGGCTGTTCAGTTGGAGTGTAAACCCTTGAGGATTGTCTTTCTGCTCAGATAGTTTCCCCGCTTTTTGACAAAGATAATAAAGTAAAAGCGGGTCGCTAATTCGCGAATAAGGCAATTCCTCAAGGGTTTCTGTTGGAAAGAACCTTTCCATACTTTTCCTAAAAAGGTATTAAAAAGCGGACAATTATGTTCCGCTTTTTTTATAAGTTTTACGAATGTTCGGATTCCATAGCAAAAAGTATCCCCATGGAAACTGTTCATACTGTGGATAAGTTCGGCTTTTTCTGTGGACAATGTGGATAAACCTGTGAATAGATGGTATGTTCGCTACCGATTTCCCATATTTTGTGGATAAATGTGGGGTGTACTACAATTTTTGTACACAGGGAATGTGGAAAGAAAATTGTGGATAATGTGGGTTTTGAGCATGGAAGTGGACAAGCTATTTATAGCGTAACATTGGCTGTTTATTATTTTAAAATGTTTGGAAAACATTGGAGAAACAATTTTTTTACAAAACTTTTGGATATTTAAGAAAGGATTTTTCATCCTTTTATCGAAATCTATAGTAGGAATTGGTCATTGATCGACTGTGAAGTGGGGCGAGGAGGTGTACCCATGGCAACTGAATTTACCATTGCCTTTCGATGTCCCAATTGTGGAAAGATGTCATTTCGAAATACTTCCCTATTTGAATTCTCTGGCAGAAAGAGCTTGAGGATTTCCTGCTCTGCTTGTAAATATGAGGCGATGGTGATTCGTACCAAGGACTACAGGAATTTTATGCTGACCATCCATTGTGTAATATGTAATATACCCCATACCTACTATTTTAGTCATAGAGAAATAGTCATTAAGGATGATCCATTGATCCTTTGCTGCCTAGAGTATGATCTAGAGCTGTGTTTCATCGGACAAAAGGATAGTGTGGAAAGAAGGGTGGACAGCTATGAGCAGGATCTGGAGGCAATTATAGATGAATTGGGCTATGATGACTATTTCGTCAATAGTGAGATCATGATGGAGTGCCTGGATCGACTCCATGATCTTGCCGAGATGAATGGGATCAGTTGTGATTGTGGCGAAGAGGATTTTGGGGTGACGCTGCTCTCAGATCGAATGGAATTAAGGTGTCACCATTGTAAGAATATACACATCATCCCTGCAATGACCCGTAGGGATGTGGAAGATTTATCATCCACCCTCATCATCCATTTGAACAAGAATCAATCCGAGCAATGGAGGAGTTTTTAGGGTCGTTAACAGATGGAGGGGATTCCTATGGGGCATCTCCCATGTCCCCTATCTCATACTCCTTATCCCTGACTCTACAGGAATCCCCTAGGCTCTATTATCTGTTCCCTTACCACTGTTCCCTGACCCAAAGGGAATACCCAAGAGTCTATCCCTTATCCCTAAAGCTATTGACCCCTTCCCCCCAAAGTGATATATTAGTACATGGACTTATAACCCTTTTCTTTAGAGCCTTTCTTTAATTTTCCTTACCATGATTAATTTGTTTCCGAGTTGGTAAATAATACATATGTATACGGAGGTGATAGATTGGATCAAGTTGATTTGACCAAGAAGAATGTTTTGCAATTGCGTGAGATTGCTCGGGCTTTGAACATTAAATCGGTTACTAAGTATAAAAAGGATGAATTGATCACCCTGATTATGAATATTAACCATCAAGATGCTGAACAACCCGAGGAACAGGAGGATCAAGCCAATGGGAATCAGGTAGGGGAGCCCACCACAACCCAGTCTGAGACCAAGCCCAAGTACCCCAAACTGAAGGACTCCATTGAGGATGCCAAGACCAGGGTGGGTGTTTTAGAGATACTGCCGGAGGGAAACTTCGGATTCCTAAGGGCAGAGAATTACCAGACCGGGGATCGAGATATCTATGTATCCCATTCCCAGATTCGAAGATTCAATTTGAAAACAGGCGACAAAATTGTAGGAAAGATTAGACCTCCAAAAGAAGGGGAGAAATATGATGCCCTGCTTTTCGTAGAAGCAGTCAATGGTGATCATCCTGAATCTGTTGTAAAGAGGCCTTCCTTCGATAATCTTACACCTATTTTCCCAAACCAGCCTATAAAATTAGAGAATGAATTTGATGATCTATCCACCCGTCTGATCGATATCATCGCCCCTATAGGTAAGGGGCAGAGGGGGTTGATTGTTGCACCTCCAAAGGCGGGAAAAACCATATTGCTAAAGAAGATTGCAAATAGCATATCAAAGAATCATCCCGACATCGAGATGATCGTCCTCCTTATCGATGAACGACCAGAGGAGGTTACCGATATGCAGCGCTCCATTAAGGGGGATGTCATTTTTTCCACCTTTGATGAGCTGCCCGAGAACCATATTAAGGTAGCAGACATGGTATTGGAAAGGGCGAAAAGGTTGGTGGAGCAGAAGAAGGATGTGGTCATCCTATTGGACAGTATCACCCGTCTGGCGAGGGCGAACAATATGGTGGTCCCCCCTTCAGGTCGAACCCTGTCCGGTGGCTTGGACCCGGGTGCCCTTCATCGGCCCAAGCGCTTCTTTGGTGCAGCACGAAATATTGAGGAGGGCGGCAGCCTGACCATCCTTGCAACGGCCTTGATCGATACCGGCAGTAGGATGGACGATGTTATTTTCGAGGAATTTAAGGGGACGGGCAATATGGAACTCCATTTAGACCGAAGGCTCTCCGAGCGTCGTATCTTCCCAGCCATTGATATCAATCGTTCGGGCACAAGGCGGGAGGACCTCCTGCTTACCAAGGATCAGCTGGAAACCATTTGGGGCATACGAAGGGCGATGAATAATATTCCGGTGGCCGAGCTAACCGAGATCATCATTCAACATCTCTCCAAGACAAAGGAGAACAAGGAGTTCTTAGCCCATATGAAACGGGTACTAATGGATTTAAAATAGGTCCTCCATGATAAAATGATTCATCCCCTCATTTCAATTATTGTAGTTGTAGTTGTGGATCATCCAATGATATAATATGGGTACTGAGGGTAGTATAAGGGGGAGTCGAATTGGAGGATCAATTTTTTGAACTGTTGGAAAAGATGTACATAGAGATACAGGAAATGAAGACAAACATGGCAACCAAGCAAGATATAGCAGGCATGGCGACAAAGCAGGATATAGCAAACATGGCGACAAAGCAGGATATAGCAGACATGGCGACAAAACAAGATATATCAAATATGGCAACCAAGCAGGATATAGTGAGGTTGGAGAATAGGATGGATGCCAATCATAGGGCACTATATGATGGATACAAACAGACCATGGAAGGGATTACAGAGATTAAGGATGAATTACAAATAATAAAACAGCAAATTGAGGATCATGAAATAAGGCTGCGGTTCTGTGAGTCTGCAATAAAGTAAAACAGTTCTTGTCAAAGCCATGGGATTCTGATATAATATNNAAGGAAAGAGGTGAACTCGATGAAGGCAGGAATTCATCCAAAATACGGTAAGGCGATTGTAAGATGTGCATGTGGAAATACCTTTGAAACTGGATCTGTAAAGGAAGAATTAAAGGTAGAGATCTGTTCAGCATGTCATCCATTCTTTACAGGAAAGCAAAAGCTTGTGGACTCCGGTGGACGAGTTGAACGGTTCAAGAGAAAGTATGGTTTTAAGGATAACGAATAATCGAGCAGTTAAAGCTGACCCCTACGGTCAGCTTTTTGACTATTAGGAAGAATATTAACAAAGGGGTTCTAATATGAAGACCATCCACCAAATTCTTTTGGATGCTGTAAACATATTAAAACAAAATAATGTCCAAACTCCCAGGTTGGATGCCGAGGTCATCCTCGCCCACCTACTGGGCTGGGATCGTATTGACTTGATCACCAGGTCTCGGGAGGTATTAGACCAAGATCTTGAGCAGGAATACTATCACTTTATTCAGGAGAGGGCAGCGGGGAAGCCGGTTCAATACATCACCGGGCAGCAGGAATTTATGGGGCTCAATTTCAAGGTAACCCCGGATGTATTGATCCCCCGCCCGGATACTGAGATATTGGTGGAGACCGCCATCAAAGAGGCTGGGACCATGGAACCTCCCTTGACCATCTTAGATGTGGGGACTGGCAGTGGAGCCATCTCCATCTCCCTGGCACATTACATCAAAGGTGCCCATATCCACTCCATAGATATCTCCCCAAAAGCTTTAGGGGTGGCAATGGAGAATGCAAGGCTTCATTCCCTGGAGCATCGGGTTACCTTTTACCAAGGGGATCTATTTGATCCCATAGATGACCTACTGAGGAGCAGGGTAGACCTATTGGTGTCCAACCCTCCCTATATTCCAACCCACAAAATTCCAAACCTCCAAAGGGAGGTACGATACTATGAGCCCACATTAGCCCTGGACGGAGGGGAGGATGGGCTGGATTACTATCGGCGAATCATCCAAGAGGGCGAAAAATTCTTGTCCCCCCGGGGTTGTTTAATCCTTGAGGTCGGCCATGATCAGGGGGCAAGGGTGGCTGAGCTACTCAAGTGCAAAAAGAGATTGAGAGATGTTATAATAGTGGAGGACCTTGCCGGAATCGGCAGGGTGGTACGAGCCAGAGTAAAGGAAAGGGATTAGATCTTAAG
>MTKW01001253.1_pt1 | contig 57691 bp, 42 predicted proteins | sample 1042761 | NCBI WGS metagenome assembly MTKW01 (sample SAMN06205366, study PRJNA360243) | anaerobic digester metagenome | biome: Wastewater treatment plant; feature: Anaerobic digester sludge; material: sludge; isolation source: anaerobic digester fed with sludge from wastewater treatment plant ... | reverse complement strand
GGAATGGTATCCTGAACAATAGGAATGGTGTCGCGAAAAGCGGGAATAGTGTGTTGACCGATAGTAATAGTGTAACGGCCGCGTCCATATGAGACAACGACCAGACACAATACCGCCAGCAGCACTATTACAACTCTTTTACTGACCATCGATGGCATTAAATCAATCTATTTACCCTTTTATTACCTTTTCAGGCTTAATGGTAGAACATCCTATCAAGAATAATACCACAAGCAATACGATGGATCCGAGCATCACATAGAGGAGGGAACCTGTTCCGAGTGTTCCCACAAGTTTATTGAGTAAAGTGTTGCCGATAAGAGCGATGGTCAGGGCAAAACTAAATGCCGTGCCCGACATCTCGCTGTACTTCTCTCCGAGTATGCCGAATGTGGCTGGGAATGTAGCTGCAAGACCCATACCGATAAGTGTTGTACCTATAATGGTCATTATTGAGTTGTTGGCAGTAAAGAGGCAAATGATACCTACAACGGCTATTGCCATGCTTGTTAGCACAATTGCCTTGCTGGAGGCCTTTCTGGAGATAACGATCAGAGAGGCTCTGCTTATTGCAAGTCCGACAGGAATAAAAATCGATGCCACAAGTGCCATTTTCCCAATATACCCTATATCTGCAAGATATTTTGAGGTCCATGTAGCTGCAAGGGCTTCAAGACCGCTCTGGAACGCCAGTGCAAGGCTGAAAATAATAAGGGTGGGTTCCTTAATCATCTTGATCACGCTCCTGAACGAGATGCCCTGCTTGCATTTGGCTTCGGGGAATTTTATCATGATGAAATAGAGCATGGCGGCTGCCATGAAAAAACCCATTATCATAAGAACTTTGTGATAGTCAACAACATCATAGAGGAGTGTCATTATCAGGGTAATGACAATGGCTCCGATGCAATAGACCAGACCGAGGACAAAGAGATTGGAGGTCCTGGCTTTTCCTTCGGAAGAGTCGGAAATCAGGGCGCTGGTGGATCCGTTGAGCATTCCTCCGCAGGTACCTATAAGGAGTATGGCAGTTACCATTGCCCCAAAGGAGTTGGTGAAAGCAAGTATCTCAAGACCCACAACACCCATTGCCGCAGCAATGATCAGGAGTATCTTGTAACCGTATCTGTCAATGATTGGACCGAATACGAGTGAACCGAAAAGTACTCCCAGAGGGAGCGAGCTGGCCAGAGTCGAGCTTTGAGCGGGGGTCAGGCCCAGTGCGTTTAGAATTGTGCCCAGTACAAAGAACACAACTCCGAAAAAGAAGATGCCGATTTGAGCGGCAATTATTACTTTGACATTAGTCTTTTGTGTCATAATCCGTTATTTTGCATATTTGATGGCTACCGCTCCGGCTCCGTAGAGTCCTGCGAGCTTGGGCAGCGCTGTTGATGTGATTTCTACCTGTTTCATGCTTATGGGTTGGGCCCATTTTTCTGCTTCGCGGCGGATTTGAGGAATAAATTTAACCGCCGGACCAAAGACTCCTCCTCCGAAAATTACCTTCTCGGGGTTGAATATGCTTATGAGATTGGCCGTGGCCATGCCCCACATTTCAATTGCCTCCTCTATCACCCTTTTGGCAAGAGGATCTCCATTGTCGTATGCCTCAAAAATGTGATAGGAGGTGATATCTTCGATGCTATGTTTACGGAGTTCTTCACGATACTCTTTGTTTTCCCTTAAGAATTTGCGCGCCTGTTTAGCTAAGCCCTCTCCGGAACAGTATGTCTCAAAACAACCGCATTCGTCATATTCGTCTGTGTAGGGTGGCTTTAGGGCAAGCCATCCGATTGCTCCGACGATATCCGAATGGCCGTGTAGCACACGGTTATCAATTAGAATTCCGGCTCCGATACCGGTGCCGACAGCTATAAAGATCGCATTGCGACACCTCTTTGCACAACCCATCTGAACTTCGCCCAATATATAGCAGGTACGGTCGCTTTCGATGGTAACAGTAGCTTGTGGTGCAACTTTAAGTAATTCGTCGCGAAGAGGGTAATTCTCCCATCCGGGAATGTTCGGGGCCCATACACATCCTGTATCGGAGTAGGAAATGCCCGGAATGCAGACCCCGATGCTCAGAGGTGCTCCTTGTGCTATGCAACCCTCGTCACACAGATCCCAGCAGAGGTCACATACGAGTGCACCAACCTCAGCACCACTTCTGTTTTCGAGAAGCACATGTTTTTGGAGTAGAATCTCCCCCTCTTTGTTAAAAATGGCTCCGACTGCTTTGGTGCCGCCCAGATCTATTCCGATGTAGTTCATAGCTCTTTCATATGATTTTTACTCCGATTTTTGCCAGTTCCCTTAAGGTTTTTTCGTGTCCTTTCTCATCTATATAAGCGAGCGCTTTCTCAAGCAGGAACACATTATGTCCTGACTTGACCAGGTCAAAACAGGTCTCGCGAATACAATACTCTGTGGCAATACCGCTCACTATGACATCCTTGCTGAGGCAGGAGTTAAGTTCAATGCCTTCGCGGTCACGTCCTTCGAATCCGGAGTATTGCTCTTTACGGGGATTGCAGCCCTTGTAAAACTTGTTGTCGCGGGAAGGCCTGTTGGCTTCATTCTCTATGCGATAAAACCGAGCGTGAATATCACCTCCACGTGTCTTTTGGACGCAGTGTACCGGCCAGATACCCCCATTATTTTTAAACGAACAGTGATTCTCAGGATGATTGTCCAGCACATAGAGAACCCTTTGACCCGGGTGAGCATCAATATATTTGACACTCTCTTCCACTGCTTTTTCAGCATTTGTGCAAGCCAGGGAGCCGTCAATAAAGTCGTAGAGCATATCCACCACCACGTGAGTGTATCTTCTGGTACCACTGGTGTCCTCCATCTCCTCCATTGCATTGATCTGCAGGATAATCCTGTTGATAATTTTCATTTTCAGGTCATAGAGGTCATCGGAGATATCCACTTTGTAGAAGTGAGGATTGAGAATACGGGTCTGCGTTTCGTCAAAGCAGGCGAGATTTGCCCTATAGTACTCTCTCTTTTCTTGAACGGTGCGTTTGTCCGGAAGAATTTTTCCATTGTCGAATATAAGCTCCTGGAGTTTGCGGAATGTATATGAACCGGCAGGGAAGGTGGTGAACTTGCTCACATCCATCTCGTCCACGATTGTAAGTTCTTCCCCGGCTTCTATGATTTTGGCAAAGGAGTCACCTCTGAGACAGGTTACATCGGCTTCAAAACGTCCTTTTTGAATCAGACGGTAGGTAATCTGGAATCCCGGATTGATCAGTTTTATTTTATCTTCAGAGCGTTTGAGTACCGGTTCATTGCCCACCTGCACTAGTTTGTAGACATTGCCGAAACAGGGATTGTGTTTGGAAGTGGCAATTGCATCGCCCACGCCATAGTTGTCAATGCGGGCATTCTGCTTCTCAAGGTCGGAAATGATATACTCGTCGAGAGAGTTTGTTGCAAATATCCTGCATTTTGTGAGTCCCGCTTCGTCAAGTGCTTCACGACACTTTTGTGAGAGATAGGTTAAGTCTCCGCTGTCGAGACGCACTCCATAGCCCTGGGGATAGGAATCGTCGATACCATTGGCCCGGAAGGCTTTGATTGCATTTTTTAGACCGCATTTAAGGGTATCAAAGGTGTCGATCAACAGGATTAGCGGCTCGTTTTTGTGTGTCTTTATGTAAGTGTCAAAGGCTTTGTATTCACCCTCAATGGAGCAGCCGAATGATGTAGTATAGCTATGGGCCATTGTGCCCGTTGATTCAAATCCGCACTCTATACCGGCGAGAATGTTGGAACTGCTTTGGCATCCGCCAATAACAGCTGCTTTGGCGCCATACTGGGCGGCCCAAGGACCATGTGCCCTGCGCGAGCCAAATTCACTGACCGGTTTGGGAGTGCTTCGTGTGACGCGGGAAGCTTTTGTGGCTACTGCCATCTGGTGGTTCATTATGCAGAGGAGTGGCGTCTCAAGTACCTGCGCCTCTATAATGGGGCCTACAACGGTAATTATCGGTTGTTTTGGAAATGCAATCTCACCCTCTTTCATCGCATATACCTGACCGGTGAATTTCATTCCTGCGAGATAGGAACGAAACTCCGCATACCCATCTCCGGGGAGGAATTTCTCGAAGAAAGACTCATCCTCCGAACCAAGTCCGGCAATCATTTCAAGTGCTTCGCTGATACCGCTGACCACAGCCCAGTTGTTGTTATCGGGAGCTGTTCTGTAAAAGAGATTGAATATACCGATGGTATCCTTCATCCCACTGTCGTAGTATGACTTTCCCATCGTGTACTGATATTTGTCAGAACAATATGAACGGTTCAACATGATATTCTTCGTGTTAAGACTTAAAAATAGCCTGCAAATCTACTGATTAGTGTACTAAATACCAAATTGGGACCCTATGTAGACTATTCTCAATACTTTTCTATAAAGTTGATTGAAAGGGTGAATAAGCGTTCAAATCCTATGTCGGAGATGTTTTCATAAGTGTCAAACGGTGTGTGGTAAATATCTTTGTACTTGCCTTCAGTATGGAAATAGATGGAAGGGACTCCGTCAAGCGCAAAGAAATAGTTGTCACTGTCATCCACTATATCGTCCAATATGAAATTGAAAGGCTCTTCAAAACTCATATTGATTTTCTGTATCAGCTCGTAACCTGCCATACCCTCTTCAGGAATCTGAAGATAGATCGACTCAGGAGTATCTGCAACCATGTCGTAATTTAGGATATATCTTATATTTTCTTGAGGGTAGCGTGGATTGGTCTTGTAATAGTAGGAACCGAGCAGATTGCACTCTTCAGCATCGAAAAAGGCGAAGTCAATGGTTGACTCGGGGGGATTCTCGGAGAAATATTTTGCCAGGGCAAGCATCATGCTGGGACCTGAAGCATTGTCGTTGGCACCGGGGTGCACATTGTCGATTCCCATATAGCCGAGATGGTCGAAATGACCCATCAGAAGATAACGCCTTTCGGGATATTTTGTGCCTTTGATTGATGCCAGAACATTATGGGCGTCGTGACGCTCAATCAACTCACATTCCATATTCACTCTGATTTTCTTAGCTCCATCCGCAAGTCCGTTCCATATGCATAATGCAGGTACGGACGTCACATAATAGGAACGTGCTTTGAAAAAAGGGAATCTGGACTCTGTCCTATAGATAACTCCGGCAACCTTATCAGCCTTGAGCATATCCATAAATTCACGGTACCTTTCAAAATAGTTTGTACCTATTTTCTCCTTGTAGGTTTCCCATTCTATGACTACGAATTTATTTTTGTAAATACCACTGTTGATATGATCAGCGAGCTCCTTCACGGAAGTGTATTTATCAACACCGGGATATGCGAGTGCAAATTCGCCTTTGCAGGTGGGGGAAAATTCCTTTGCGACGAAGTCAACGGCCGGAACAAGTGCGTTTCCGTCAACTATGACCTGCATTGCACCACGCATTACATTCAGCGGTAAGTAGTAGTGTTGAAGATATGCCATTTGGTCATCGGGAGCTCCTTCAAAGCGCATAGGGCCACAAGGTGAGGCGGTACCTTTGAAGGGAGGTGTAGCCTGTTGGGGTTCTGCTCCAATCTCGTCAACCATCGGACCTATACCCATCTTCTGCAGTTCGCCTATCAGGTACACAGCTGCCTTGATGTTGCCATCTCCATAATTGCTACGCCCGTGATAAGATACGTCGGAGAGTTCTTTGAGTGATTCATTGTAATAGGTGCGGTATTTTTCGATATCATCGATGCTCTTAAACTTGGTTTCGCTGCCGCAACCGGCACAACTGAGGATTGTGATTGCTCCTGCAAGCATAATTAATGTACGTTTCATGGATAGTATATTTATAATTGTTGTTTTTACTTTAAACTATAAAGTTAACATTTTAGTGGGTAAAAACACAATTTTGCGTCAAAAAGGGAAGGAAGGAGCAAATCGGTTGACTTTTAGTTCAAGATATAACTTGATACAATCTATCCGGGATATGAGATTTATACGGGATGGTTAAATAAATTCCCCGTTGCAGCATGCTTCACGAGACAATTTCTGTATGTGACCGGTTTGAAAGAGATCAGACTAGCAATTAAGTTGCTTCAGATCAGAAATTTTGCCCACATCGCGGATTGAAAGTCCGGGTATTTCGATTCCTTTTATAATATACTTGTCACAATTCCCGATATAGAAATCTACAATTGAAAAGCGTTCAGGCCACTTCTCCATAAGCGGAAAAACTCTCTTGGATATGTTGTGGATACCCGCAAAGGCAAGTTTACGACATTTGCCGGGATCAAGTCCCGGAAACGGAGAACGAACCTCACCGGTGGCGATATTGGTCCAGCCGACCAGATTGTTACAACTGTCAAAGAGAAAAAAACGCGTCGTCTTACGCTCACTCACCAAAATCGTTGCCAGAAGAGGCCTTTCGGAATCGTTATGATCTTTTTCCGTTTCCAGGTATTTTTCTTCGAAAAGGGAAAGGTCCAGATTGGATATGATATCTACATTGTGAACCAGGAAATGGTCGGACTTCAACAGGTGGGCAGCATGCTTTATGCCGCCACCGGTCTCGCGCAACAGGGCTCTTTCATCCGATATTGCAATCGAAATCCCGAATGACTCTTTCTCCTCTATAAAATCTATAATTTGCTCTGCAAAATGGTGGACATTGATTACAATATGGCGGTATCCGGCCTCCTTTAGACGAAGAATCACTCTCTCCAGCAACGGAATACCCCCGACAGGCACAAGTGCCTTGGGCATCATGTCAGTCAGCGGTTTGAGTCTTGTTCCCAGACCTGCGGCGAATATCAGAGCGTAAGGTTTCATCTCAAAACTCCTGCTCCAGACCTTGTTCCCGATGGTAAACGTGAATCCTTATATTGAATTTACTGGCCAAATGTCTTGCCAAATGCTGGGCGCAATAGACAGACCGGTGCTGGCCTCCGGTACAACCGAAAGAAAACATCAGATGGGTAAACTTGCGCTCTATATATCTCTGGACATGGGTATCAGCGAGTGAGTAAACCTTAGTAAGAAATTTTTGAACCCCACCTTCCGCCTCCATGAAATCGGCTACCTCTTTGTCCAGACCGGTAAAATGCTTGAAATGGTCATACTTTCCGGGATTTTCCAGAGCACGGCAATCGAAGACATAGCCGCCTCCATTGCCGCTGACATCGTTGGGAATTCCTTTCTTGTAGGCAAAACTGTAGATTTTAACCTCAAGACGCCTGTCAACACCCATCTCCGTAAATTCACGCATGCGGGTCAGCTCACCGAGAATTTGTGACAGATAGGGATATTCTACAAATGGTTCGACAAGAAGTTTTCTGAGGTTGTCTATTGCAAATGGCACACTCTGCAGGAAATGTGGTTTTTTCTCAAAATACCCCCTGAAACCATATGCTCCCAGTACTTGTAACGTTCTGAAGAGCACAAAATGGCGTAGAGTGGCGCGAAACTGTTTTTTGTCAACAGGAATGTATTGTTTAAGAGCATCCAGATAAGCCTCAATAAGTTCATTTTTGAGATTTTCCGAATAACAGGCCTTTGCCTGCCATATAAATGATGCCACATCGTAAAAGATAGGTCCCTTGCGTCCTCCCTGGAAATCGATAAAATAGGGTTCATCGTCCACTATCATCACATTCCTGGCTTGAAAATCACGATATAGGAACGTGTCTGACATATTATGCATCAGCACCTGAGATACTTTATCAAAATCATTCTGCAACTCGATTTCGCTGAATTGGATGCCGGTAGCCTTGAGAAAACAATACTTAAAGTAGTTGAGGTCAAAGAATATCATCCTTTCGTCAAACTCCGGCTGAGGATAACATACTGAGAAATCAAGTCCTCTTGCACCTTCAAACTGGATTGAAGGCAGTTTTCGTATTGTCTTTAGGAGCAATTCCTTCTCTTTGTGAGAATATTTTCCGCTCTCACGTCCCTGTGCTATTCGGCTGAAAAGTGTGTCGTCACCAAGGTCTTCTTGCAGATAATAAATATTGTCTTCACTACAGTTGTACACCTGCGGTACGTTAAGTCCCTGTTTGCGAAAGTGTCTGGCAATGGTAATGAAAGCAATATTTTCATCCACGCAGGTGCCCTGTGCTCCGATAAGAGAGCGGGTTTTGCCTTTTAGGCGGAAATAGCGCCTGTTGCTGCCGGATGAGGGAAGTTCTTCCGTTGATAGTAGCTGTTCTCCTGTAAATTGTTCAAAAAGTATCCTTAGTTGTTCCATTTTGGGGTCTCATTTTTTATATCCTACGGTATGGACGAGTGTTATCACCTGACTATTGCTGAGCCGCAATCTTTGTGCCAGTTCTTCTTTCGGAACCATGGCGCGGGTAACACCTCCCAGCCCTGCCTGGGCGCAGAAAAGATAAATATTTTGGGAGATAAAACCGGTATTTGCGTATATGGCCTCAATCGTGCCCTGGGGTGTCTTGCCCTTGATTTTTGATGTATCGGCGATCATCGCAATTTCTACTGCAGCAGAGCCTACAAAATCTTGAGTACCGGTGAGACTGCGAAGGTCATCTTTATCGTGGAGCAGCAGACGGTTGCCCGCAGCATCATAGATGTAGGTGCCGCTCTCGAGAAAGACATAAAGGTCAATTTCCTGTCGGTTGTGTGATGAGGGAGCCGTGCGCTTGTGATCTCGGTTATAACCCCAGGCAGCCCAGAGCAGATCCGAAAGTGTCTGTAAGTCAAGTGGCTTTGAGGTCAGTTCTCTGGAGGATTCCCTACGGTTGAGAGCCTCCATCAGGGGCGTCCCTCCTGTGCGGCGTGGCGTCGGGAGAGCTATGTCCGTTATCTCTTTCCATGTTCTATCCATAATCTATCTCTTTTATCAATAAATTGAAATCTTGTAAATCTCATCTCCGCGGGAACCGATAATGACAGTATTGTCCACTATTATCGGAGACCCCTCGAAATTAATGCCTACCTTTTGTGTAAGAAGTACCTCTCCGGTGACACCTTCAATCAGATAAACATATCCCCAACAGTCAGCTGCAAAGATATACATCTTTCCTTCGGAATCCAGCATCGGCACGGGAGAGGACCAGGCGTAGCGTTTGAGGTCAATGCTGTATATGGTTTTTCCTGTGTTTTTGTCAATGGCCATAAAAATACCCTTGAATGCAGGAATGTGTGTAACTATGCATGTAAAAATATAATTACTGCAATCTCCGATGCCGGGAAGCGGAGTGGAAAACATCCCTCCGTCAGACCATTTTTCCCCTGAGAATGCTTTTTGGCAAGCGATTTTGTTTTCCCAAACCTTTTCGCCGGTCAGGGCATTTAATTTTATGAAATGGGAAAAGCCTATGGAATCCTGTTTGTCAACCTCACAGGATGTGTAAAGGTAGGGGATGCCCATCTCCTCGCAAAGCACTGGTGTAGCATCGTTGTCATCGTGGTTGTCATATCTCCATACCGGCTTGAGATTGTTCAGATTGAAGCAGATCACATTGCCGCTGTTATCGGTAAAGTAGCCGTAGTTGCGATAGATTGCCGGTGAGGATTCGATGCCGGGGGCCTTTTTACCCTTGATTCTGTATCTCAAGGTGGAGTGAAGACTCAATGTCCCCTGTTCCACAAGGTATTTGTATATCGTGCCGTTTTCACCCAATCTGAAAAGAAATTGCCCTACCCTAATAGGTGAAGAGTCATATGCACCCCATCCGCGCCATGCCTTGGGGTCTTTCGGTACGAAATGAGTTATGGCATCTTTATGCAGGTCTATTACCATTGCTCCGAAAGGAGGATTGATCTCTACTCCCTGTCCCACATAAAGATTACCGTTGAGTGTCGGGTCAAGTGAAGGTGTGCCTTTAATTACATTGAAAACATCGATTGTGTTTCTGGAGGGTTGGCCGGTCGAATAATCCAGAAAGTAGAGTTCACCTGCGAGCGAAGCGACGATAATTTCTTTGTTTGTGGTGGAATTGCCGGTAAGGTCATCGGGCCAATCTGCCAGTAGAGGCTGGCCGGTCCATCCCGTGCCGCCTCCCCAGATGCCGTAAGGTGTTTTGGTGGTATCGAATGCAGTCTTGAAGGTCCAGTCAACACTAATCGATTCCGGTCTGCCCGCAACTTTTCCGTGTTTTGGAAAATCTCTGTATGGGCCACCTCTAAAGGTTAATATGCCCGGAACGGAGTCGTACATGTCTCTTAAGTTTTCGAGAACTCCGCTGTTGATTGTATCGAAAATTGTTATGTTGTATATCAATGCCTCGACAGATGAGAAAGAGGTATCCGGAAGAGGTACAATAGCACTACATAGCCTATCATTTTCAGGAGATGTACCTGTGACCCTTTCACTCTGCCTGTTGCAGAAGGAGAGCAATGTAAGTATAAGCAATAAGGATAGGGTCTTCATCTTCTTTAAATTACAAATATAGTCAAAGAGTCTCTATAGTGGAAACTGATTCCTGAAAACTCCTGCCAAAGCAGCACCTGTAGGGAGTTCCGGATGGAGAGCCAACATTTCCGGCGTGCCTTCGAATACCAGTTCGCCACCTTTGTCTCCGGCATCGGGACCGAGATCTATAACCCAGTCGGCTGCCCTTATGATGTCGAGGTTGTGTTCTACCACAATTATAGAGTGTCCTTTTTCGATAAGAGCATCAAATGACTTGAGCAGTTTTTCTATATCCTGAAAATGAAGTCCGGTGGTAGGTTCATCAAATATAAAGAGAATACTTCCTGAAGCGGACTCCTTTCCGAGGAATGAAGCCAGTTTGATTCTCTGACTTTCACCCCCGCTGAGAGTACTGCTGCTCTGCCCCAGACTGACATAGGAAAGTCCGACATCTTGGAGGGGCCGAAGTTTGTCGGCAATCCTCTTTGCCGTCAGGTCGTTTTGAGCTGAGAAAAACTCTATGGCCTCATCTACGCTCATATTTAGCACATCGCTGATATTCTTACCCTGAAATTTTACTTCGAGAATATCGGGTTGGAACCTTTTTCCGCCGCATGCCTCGCAGGTGATGGTTACATCTGCCATAAATTGCATCTCTATTTTGATCGCTCCTTCTCCCTGACATTCAGGACAACGTCCTCCGTCAATATTGAATGAAAAATGGGAGTGTCCATAGTTGTTCATTTTTGCATAAGGTTGCTCGGAAAAAAGCTTGCGAATGTCATCATAGACCTTAAGGTAGGTTACGGGGTTGGACCTTGAACTCTTGCCGATAGGATTTTGGTCTATATATTCGACCGAACTTACCCTGCCCAGATCTCCCCTCAGTTCCTTAAACAGTCCGGGTTTGCTTCCTAACTGGTGAATATGGCGGTAAAGTGCAGGATGCAGTATATCTCCCACCAGAGAAGATTTGCCGCTGCCACTGACACCCGTGACTGCAGTGAGACATTTTAGTGGAAAACGGACATTGATATTCTTCAGATTGTTCTGCATGGCACCTACTACCTCTATGGAGTAGTTCCATCTTCTCCTCGCAGGAGGAATACTTGTTAGATTTCTTTCAGAGAGGTATTTGAGTGTGAGTGATGAATTATTTTCACCGGTAACTGGCCCTTGATAGACAACCTCGCCGCCATATTTGCCGGCTAGCGGTCCGATGTCGATGAGTTGATCTGCAGCACGTATTATATCTTCGTCGTGTTCCACCACAATCACGGTGTTGCCGAGGTCACGGAGTTTTTTCAGTACTGATATAAGGCGGCGGGTATCCCTGGGGTGAAGACCTATGCTCGGTTCGTCCAGAATATACATGGATCCCACCAGATTGTTGCCTAGAGAGCTTACAAGGGCGATGCGCTGGCTTTCTCCTCCGCTGAGGGTAGAAGAGGGCCTGTCAAGGGTAAGGTAGGAGAGTCCAACGGATTTGATATAGTCCAGTCGCTGTCCTATCTCCTTGAGTGCCCTTGATGCTATACTGTAATCATATTTATCCAGTTCGATTTCGGATTTGGATCCGGGCCGCAGTGCTTCAAAATATTTAGCCAGATCTCCTACCTGCATCTGCATCAGTTCGGTGATATCTTTGCCGCCTATTTTTACCCAGCGAGCCTGTTCCTTAAGTCTGGTTCCTTTGCAGAGACGGCAGGTAGTCTTTCCGGAGTAGCGGGAGAGCATATAGTTGAATTGTATCTTGTACTTTTTACTCTCAATCCACTTGAAGAAAGGAGTGATGGCCGTACTGCCCTGTACTCCATCCCACAGTATATTTTTTTCCTGTTGGGAAAGCTTGTTATATGGTTTGTGGATCGGAAATCCGGTTTGTGCGGATTCCATTATGAAATCATTCAGAAAACGGCTCATCGTCTCTCCCTTCCAGCATGCTACTGCACCTTCATATACGCTCAGAGAGGGGTCCGGGATTACAAGAGCATCGTCAATACCCATTACCTTACCGAAACCGCCACACCCCGAACAGGCGCCAAGCGGATTGTTGTAACTGAACATATGTTCGGCCGGGCGATCGAATACTATCCCGTCACACTCGAAGATATTTGAAAACTCTTTAAATAGGCCACCGCTGAAAACGGCTATGCGTCCGTTTCCCTGGGCAAATGCAGTCTGAACGGAGTCAAGGAGTCGATTGCGTGTCTCTTCGTCGTCACTTACGATGATACAGTCCACGAGCAGATAGAGTTCCATCTTTTCAAAATCCGTCATGTTTTGCAAGATCTCATCTATCCTGAAAATAGCCCCCTCTGATGAGGCGACTCTGACAAATCCCTCCTGCTTCAGATCCAGAAGTTTTTCTACCTTGCCATCCTCCTTCCATTCCATATCTGCCAATATTAGTGCCGTGTTACCTTCATCAAGGGATAAAATATAATCGGAGATGCTTTTAGGGGTATCGCAGATCACTTCTCTGCCGGAAATGGGGGAATATGTCCTGCCAATCTTGGCATAAAGTAGTCTTAGATAGTCGTAAATCTCGCTGCTCGAGGCAACCGTAGATCTTGAATTGCGGCTGTGTACACGCTGTCCTATGGCAATAGCCGGCGGTATGCCGGTGATGTAGTCTACTGCCGGTTTGTTCATCCTGCCGAGAAACTGCCTTGCAAACGAGGAGAGACTTTCGGCAAAACGGCGTTGTCCTTCGGCAAAAAGCGTATCAAAAGCTAAAGAAGATTTGCCGGAACCGGATACACCGGTGATAACCACCAGTTTGTTCCGCGGTATTTTCAGGTCAATGTTCTTTAGATTATTGACCCTGGCTCCTTTGATATGTATCTGTTTGTCGGTCATGATACAATACTATAGCCGTGTTACCTGTCTTACATACCCAAGCTTTTTGAGTGATGCTATTATCTTATCCAGTTCGAGATTGCTGGGAACATAGAGTTGCATCATTATTTCGAACTCTCCTCTCTTTTCGTTCACATTGAAAGAGCGTATGGAGGCTTTGAACAAATTGACGGTTGTTATTATATTATTAGTGGTGGCGAAATCACCATAAGACATTATACGCAATGTTACTTGAAAACTTCCTTTGCCGACGTTTTCCCTCCATTTCACTTTCTGTATCCTGTAAGGGTAAGATTCTATAAGGCGTGCGGCATTCGGGCAGGAAATGCGGTGGATTTTAATGCCTTCCCTGATGGTGACAAAACCGAATACTTCATCTCCGAAAATGGGATTACAGCACTTTGCCATCCTGTAATCTACGTTTCCCAGTTTTCCGTCTATTACCAGATAGTCGGACGACTCCTCTTTCGTACTGCTTTTGCTAACCTTCTCAATAGTATCGGGTAATTTTTCCTGCCTCTTGTCATCGGAAAGAAACTCCTTGACTTCCACCATGTTAATGGAATCATCCCCGATAGCGCTGTAAAACTCGTTGAGCGTTCTGTATTTATATTTCTTGATCAGGGCATGAAGAATTTCGTCATTCACCTCGATTTTCCAGTTCTTAAGTCTTCTTTCGAAAATTTCCTTCCCGATCGATGCCCTCTTGTTTTCCTCCTCCTTGAGTTTCTGTTTGATTTTACTCCTCGCTTTGGAGGAAACGACAATATTGAGCCAGTCAGAGGTGGGTTTCTGGTTTTTGTTGCTTATGATCTCCACTACATCTCCGGTCTTGAGCTTCTCCTTGATGGAGACCATTTTCCCGTTGATACGGCCTCCTGAGCACTTTACTCCGAGGTTGGTGTGGATGTCAAATGCAAAATCCAGCACAGTTGCCCCTTCCGGGAGTTGCCTGAGATCTCCTGTAGGAGTGAAAACGAATATTTCGTTGAGCAAAATAGGGGAGACCTGGGTATATTGTTGCAGGTCATTACCGTCCTGCATAATAATTCGCACTCTGTCAAGCCAACTGCTGATTCCGCTTTCGCTTTTGACGCCCTTGTATGACCAGTGTGATGCATGGCCATGCTCCGCCTCGTAATCCATTCTGACAGTTCGGATCTGAACTTCAATCGTTACACCCTCCCTGTATTGTACAGTGGTATGAAGGGATTCGTAGCCATTTTCCTTGGGTACGGTAATCCAGTCACGCAGACGTGAGGTGTCGGGCTGGTATTTTTCGGTCACCAGAGAATAGACTTGCCAGCAAAGTTCCTGTTCTTTTTCCCTATCGGGCGGAGATTCTATGATAAATCTGATGGCAAATACATCGTGTATTTTTTTAAAGGGTACCTTCTGGGATTGCATCTTTTTCCAGATGGAATAAGCACTCTTGGTGCGTGCCTTGAGCGTATATTCGATGCCGTTGCGGCTAAGTTTATCTTTCAGGGGATTAACAAAGCGGCTTACCAGCAGATTTCGGTCCCTTTCGGTAGCCTTGAGGCTATTGGTGATGGCACGATATTGCTCCGGTTCGGCATATTTGAGAAAAAGATCTTCCAGTTCGCTTTTTATTCGGTAAAGTCCGAGTTGGTGAGCGAGCGGTATATAGAGTAGCATACTCTCCATTATCTTGGACTTGTGCTTGGATGCGGGTAATATGTCGAGGTTGCGCATCACCTCCACGCGGTCTGCAAGCTTAATAAGTATTACCCGAGGGTCGCTGGAATAAGAAACTATAAGTTTGCGGTAACGTTCGGCATCGAGATTTGTCTCCTGGAGTTTTATTGAAGCTATGTTGTTCAGTCCTGCGACAATATCTACGATTTCCTTCGGAAAATCGGACTTGAAACTGTTGAAAAGTACCGTTCTATTAAGTTCGGATGGGTTTTCCACCTTGAAACGATTGGCTTCGTGTAAAAAAACGGCTGTTACGGAATCTGCCATCAGGCCCATTTCCGAAATGATTGATACTACTCCCAGAGGGTGTTCGATAAAGGGTCTGTTGTTGCCGCGTTCTCTATCTCTCAACTCAGATTCAGCTATGCGATAGGCGCGTGTAACCATCGCAGCATCCTCTTCGCTGTAATTACGGATTATATTTTTAAGTAGTTCGGGAGTCATTGTCATCTGCTATTTCAGTAATTTTTTGAGGGAATTCATTTCATCCCTATATTTTGCGGCAAGAATGAAATCCAATTCAGCCGCCGATTCCTCCATCTTCTTTTTGGCAGCCTCTACTGCACGAATCAGTTCTGCCGGAGACATCCTGCTGATGACAGGGTCCTCTGCCAGCATCCGCACTTCTGCCTCTTCCTGAGCCTGATATGTGCTCTTTGAGAGAACACTCCTTGCAGAGACCGCCACTTGCTTGGGAGTGATACCGTGAGTCTTGTTATAGGCCTCCTGTTTGGCTCTGCGTCTCTCAGTCTCATCCATAGTTTCTTTCATGGAACGTGTGATTGTATCCGCATACATTATCACCTTACCGTTGAGATTGCGCGCTGCTCTGCCTGCGGTTTGTGTAAGAGCCCTGCCGGAGCGGAGAAATCCCTCTTTGTCGGCATCCAGTATTGCAACCAGCGACACTGAAGGTATGTCGAGACCTTCGCGCAACAAATTGACTCCTACCAAGACATCAAACCTGCCTTCCTTGAAATCCTCAATGATTTCAACCCTCTCTAGCGTATCCACATCCGAGTGAATGTAGCGAGCTCTTACAGAGGCCTTGGTCAGATATTTCTCAAGTTCTTCAGCCATCCTTTTGGTCAAAGTGGTGACAAGCACTCTTTCATCCTGTTCGGCACGTATCTCTATCTCTTCCAGCAGGTCATCCACCTGGTTGGCGATGGGCCGGATCTCGATAGGAGGGTCCAGGAGCCCCGTAGGCCGTACTATCTGCTCCACAATCACGCCGCCTGAGGCCTCCAACTCGTATTCTCCCGGAGTTGCACTTACGAAAAGCCGCTGGCCGATTAAGGACTCAAACTCGTCAAATTTCAAGGGACGGTTGTCGGCAGCTGCAGGCAGACGGAATCCATACTCCACGAGAGTCTCCTTACGGGAACGGTCTCCACCATACATTGCCCTCACCTGGGGCAGTGTGACGTGACTTTCATCTACAAATGTGAGAAAATCATCCGGGAAGTAGTCTATCAGGCAGAAGGGTCTTTCACCTGCCTTGCGGCCGTCAAAATATCTCGAATAGTTCTCTATACCGGGGCAATAGCCGATCTCCTTAATCATCTCCAGGTCATATTCTACTCGACTTTTAAGCCTCTTGGCTTCAAGATGCTTGCCAATCTCCCTAAAATAGTTGTACTGAGCCATCATATCGTCCCGGATGTTGTTAATCGCACTACGAATGCGTTCCTTGGTAGTGACGAAATTATTAGCCGGGAAAATGGATATCTCATTTAAATACTCTAGTGTCGCACCGCTAATGGGGTCAGTCATCTCAATGCTCTCAATCTCATCACCGAAAAAGAGTACTCTGAAAGAGATATCCCCATAAGCGGGAAAAATCTCCACACACTCTCCCTTTACCCTGAAATTACCTCTGTTAAACTCAATCTCATTGCGTGAATAGAGGGCATCAACCAGCTTATAAAGGAGTTGCTGGCGGCTAAACAATTCCCCTCTCTTGATATGAATGGTGGTGCTGTGAAAATCTTCGGGATTTCCGATACCGTAGAGGCAGGAGACGGAGGAGACCACAACGATGTCTCTTCGCCCCGACAGGAGGGACGAGGAGGTGCTCAGACGGAGTTTCTCAATTTCGTCGTTGATGCTAAGATCCTTTTCGATATAGGTGTCGGTCGTGGGCAGATAGGCCTCCGGTTGATAGTAATCGTAGTATGATACGAAATACTCCACCGCATTGTCGGGGAAGAAGGATTTGAACTCGCCGTAGAGCTGTGCGGCGAGTGTTTTATTGTGGCTCAGGATAAGTGTCGGCCTTTGAAGTCGTTCGATGACATTGGCCATAGTGAAGGTCTTGCCCGATCCGGTCACACCCATAAGCGTAGTTGCCTGAGTGCCTTCCCTGATCGAATTGCAGATCTGCTCTATAGCCTCCGGCTGGTCACCTGTAGGTTTGTATGACGAACTGATCCTGAACTCCATTATCCAATTCTATCTCCTTTTCTTCTTTTTAACCACTGGTTCTTCAATGGAAGCATCCACTTTTTCGAGATAATCTTCAAGTCCGAGCACGATATTGTTGACCATCTTTTTACGGAAATCGGGATCAACCAGCTTGTCTTCATCCCAGATACTGCTCATAAAGAGGAGTTCAAGCAACACTACGGGGTATTCTGTGGGTGCAGCCAACGAAAAGTTGAAGTTGCCCACGAGTCCGAAGTTCGGTACTCCAAGTTCCAGGAGTCTCTCAAGCATGGTTTCGGCAAAGTCGCGGTTGGTGATGTGTTTGTAGTAGGTGCTTGATCCCATCGGGTTGACCGGAGATCCTCTGGCATTGTTGTGAATGGAGAGAGCTATGTGAACTTTGTTTTCATTGAAGATGCGTTTTCTTTCACTCATGGAAATATCATAATCGCCGCTCCTGCTGAGTACTACTGTAGCGCCTTTGGCTTCGAGAGCTCTTTTGAGCATATTTACGATATCGAGGTTGACATCTTTCTCCCGGATGCCGGTGATGCTTACGGCGCCGAGAGCGGAACCACCGTGACCGGCGTCAAGACCCACTCTAAGTCCGTTAAGTGAGAGTCCCGGGGTGTGACGTACATCTATTACCAGATTGTTGCCCTCATATCCTATTTTATAGCCCCAGCAATATTTGTGTTTAAGGCGGAGGATTACCCTGAAGACATCGCTGTCCACTTGTCTATAGTCCACATAGGAGATCATTTGCAGGCCTCTGTACTGGGTTATCCAGTTGCTGTTGTTGGTGGCTCCGAAAATGTCGATGCAGATGGTTGTGGGGTCGAGTTGTGTCCAGGAGACGTAAGGAAGACGCTTGGGCAAAGAGATTCTCACCCTGTCGGCTTTGCCGAGATTGGAGACGCTCCAGCTTCCGGTGTTGACCTGAAATGTTCTTTCGTCAGTTCTTTCGAGATATTCCTGAGGAATGTATGCAAATTTATTTTGTGAAAGCTGCACCTTGTAGAGGTCGCCAACTGAGGCGACCACCTTGAACACTATTCCCGAATCCACATATCCCATTTTGGATCCGCCAAGGCGGTCGTCACCGTCCCCGAACTGCAAATATGCTCCGTCCAGGGAGAGACCATAAAATAATTCCTCCTTATATTGAGACTTTTTCATAATTGCCTTTGCCTCTTCCAAGGTCATTTTGGGTTCGGGGCGAACAGGCTTTTTGGCATCGGGATCGTAATAAACGTTGATGGTTTCAATACGTCTGTTTTTTCCTTTGAATAATGTTATTTCAATCTTGTTGTTACCTCGCCTGAGGTCGATTTCCGTACCGAAAGCGCCGGTGCGGTAAACTTTCAACTGATTTTCATTGATGGCAGCGACATTGCCCGGATCAGTGATACATACCAGAGTATGTTTCTGGTTGTAAGCTGTGTCTTGCCCTCCGATGACGATTTTCAGTGGCACTTGAGCCGAAAGAGTTTGAGAGATAAACAAGGCGGCAATAGCCGCAAGAGTAATTTTAATATATTTCATTGTATAAAATGTTGTCGTCACGATAGCCTTATCGTGTATTATAAATAACAAATATAGTGAATAATCCCCAAATATCTGAATCAGTATTCACAGACTCTGAAGATGAAATTGAATATCAATAATGTGCGTTTTCTCAACAAGTCGTAGTTTATGATGTCCGACTTATCTGATGGCTTGTAAGTGTGTTTGTGAATACCGCTGGTAAATAGTAGGGCCGGAATTCCCGCTTTGGCAAAGGAGTATTGATCGCTCATCCTGTAGAAAATCTTGGTAAAGTCTTTGCTACCATAAAATGTCAGGTCAAGGTCCATTTCGTAGTTCTTTCTTCGACTCAGATAGCCTAAAATGCCCCTGTATTTGGGGTCAAGGCGTTCTTCGCCAAGTACGATAAGATAGTCGCGTCTGAATCCTACCGGTTCGAGGTCTGTACCTATCATATCCAGATTTACCATACAGGTGATATTACGCGCAGGAAAGGGAAGGTTTTGCACGAAATGTTCCGAGCCGCACATATTGAACTCCTTACCGTCAAAGGCCACAAAAACTATGTTTTTGCCCGGTCCTTTGCCATCCTTTTTCATCTCGGCAAACATTTCTGCAAGGTTGATGAGGGCGGTAACCCCCGAAGCGTTGTCATCAGCTCCGTTGTAGATATTGCCCTTGATCTCGCCTATGTGGTCATAATGAGCACCTACTATAACATATTTGTCGGTTGGAACCGCAGCAGGAATTACGCCGACCACATTTCTCGCTATAATGGAGTCGTTGCACCTGGAGCTCTGAATATAATGCCAGTTGTAGGGCTTGAGACCATATTCCTGAAACCTGCGTACTATATACTGCTCAATTGCCTGCTTGCCAATAGTGGCTGAGGCACGCCCTTTTGCCATATCATCGGCTATATGAGAGAGTATCTCTTGCTGTTTGCCGCGGTATAGCTTTTGTTCGTATTTGGTTGTTACCTGTGCTAAAAGCGGGAAGGTTGCAAACAGGAATAGCGTATATAGTGCGATTTTTTTCATTTTTTGTCCAAGCAAAGTGCAAAAGTACTATTTTTGTCAATATGTTCAAAAAAGCCTTTTTTATCTCACTTTGCATTATTATCACCGCCGTACCGGTCTGGTGCCAGTACGATCTTGACCATTTTTATTATAGGGGAAGACAAGCACTGATAGAAGGCAAGTATTCCAACGCAATCGAGAGTTTCAACATCCTATCCCGTCTGGACAGCACCATATTTGAAGCCTACTTCTTCAGGGGGATTGCAAAATACAATCTCGGCGATCTTGTAGGAGCCCAGATGGACTTCGATAAGACCATACACTTCAATCCCATATATACACCCGCCTATCACTACCGCGCCATTACCCTAAGCAGGATAGGCAAATACGATCTTGCACTCAAAGACCTTGAAGAGGCCGTGGACCTGCGTCCCGGCTATACCGGACTCTATTTCAGCAGGGGAGTCACCTATTTTCTTTCACAACAGTTCGAGAAAGCGGTTAAGGACTTCAATATGTTCATCAAAAAAGAGCCCCGTGAGAGCAATGCATACCTCAACAGAGGGGCATCCTACCTATATCTGGGTGACACAACCAAAGCACTGAATGACTACAATAAAGCCATTTCCATAGATAGATACGACCCTGAGACCTATGTTCGCAGGTCCAGAATATATGCGCTCAGACAAGATCTGGAACCTGCACTTGAAGATTTGAATACTGCATTGAAACTGGATACTGCTAATACTTTTGCATATTTCAACAGGGCGATAATCAGACATGAAATGAAGGATATCGAAGGAGCGCTGGCTGACCTGGATAAAGTGCTGGAACAAGAGCCCGGCAATGCTCTCACTCTCTATAACAGAGCCATCATCCGAGCTCAAGTGGGAGATTATCGCAGTGCACTCGATGATTACGACAGGGTGTTGGCCATCAATCCGAATAATGTACTGGCCTATTTCAACCGTGCAGCAGTATTTATGGAAATGGGTCGCTACCGCGATGCGATGGATGACTACTCGAAAGCCATCAACCTCTATCCTGATTTTGCGAAAGCTTACATGAATAGAGCCTATGCAAAGAGTCAGCTCGGACAATATAATTCCTCGCGCCGGGATTACGAAATAGCACAAAGGAAAATAGAGGAATACCGCGCTCAGACTTCGGACTCCACCGGATATGCCGCCTTTGCCGATACCACCAGGAAGTATGACCACCTGCTGGCGCTTGATGCAGATTTTGCCAAGAAGGATTTTGACAATGAACTGCTGCAGTACAGAGATGTGGACATTCGCCTCAAACCTCTTTATAAGTTTGCTGCCGTTGCTCCGGATAATATTCCTCAGGAGGGGAACATACTTATCAACCGTAGATTTGACGATGCAGCACTCGACAGTTTTATCAGTACATCTCCCATTGCAGTAAAATTCGAATCATCTAAAGGCGGATACCTGCCGGATGCTCAAAGTCTGCGCGAAGAGGTCAATCGCCTGCTTCGCACCGACCGTACCGATGTCAATCTCTTTGCTAAAGCACTGCTGGAAACGGATAACAAACAGTTCAATACAGCAATGGTATGCTATGATGAAGCCATTACCAAGAGTCCGGATAATATCTTTTACTACATCAACAGAGGTGCCCTTCAGGCGGAGATGATAGATTTCATCTCATCCATCGAAAACAACGTGCCCGTTCTCACACTCGATAACGACAATACGGTCAAAACGAGGGTACAGGAGCAGGTTCGTCACACTTATGACTATACTCCGGCTATTCACGATATGAAAAAGGCGGCTTCGATAGATCCCTCGTTCCCCTATATATACTATAACTTGGGCAATCTATATTGTCTCTCCGATGACCTTCCCGAGTCAATAGTACAATACACCAAAGCTATAGAACTATATCCCAATATCGGTGAAGCCTACTACAACCGTGGTCTGGTACTGATATACCTTAAAGACAAGGAAAAGGGTTGTATGGATTTGAGTATGGCTGGAGAGCTGGGCATCCAGGATGCCTACAGCGTTATCCAAAAATATTGCAAGAGCGAAGAGTAGGGTTACTTTTTCTTTCCCTTTTTGTTGTTGGTGCCATCCCTACGGATTGCACTTGAAAACATTGCTACGGTTTCATCTTTGGCAATATATCTGATTGCCAATACCAGCAGGATAATTGCGATGAGAGGAAAGAGTGACGGGACTGCAAGAGAATAGAGTGGTCTGAGCTTCATAAATTCCACCAATATCCATATCTGGAAAGCAAAAAGTATTATGGAGTTGAGTAGACAGATGCGTATCTGAATCATACGTTTTTTGTTATGGAAGAGTGCAATCACACATAGGGAGAAGGTAACGAATGCCATTATCAAAAACTGGCTCCTCTCAAAAAAGCTGATGGTAATTCGTTCCCACGTCTCCGAAGGAGCGTCGGTGGGGATCACGCTGTAACACATATTGGAGAAAAACATTGAGCCGAGAAGCAATGTTGCTGCAATTATGAGATATGTCTGGAATCTTCTGAACATAGTGGCTGATGTGTGGATTGTTTTGACAAAATTAGGGAAAAAAGTCCTATATTTGAATTTTAAACCTTAAAAAACGACACTTATGTCTTCATTATCTATAGCACCTTCAGAACTTATTATCAATCCCGATGGATCAATTTTCCACCTTCATATTTTGCCGGAAGATCTGGCTGATATCGTCATCTTAGTTGGAGACCCCGGCCGAGTAAAACTTGTTGCCTCTTTTTTTGAGGAGGGTTCAATAAGGGTTGACAAATCCTCGCGAGAGTTTCGTACGATCACCGGCCGTTATAATGGCAGAGAGATTTCTGTCATTTCCACAGGTATAGGTACTGACAATATAGATATAGTAGCCACAGAATTGGATGCTCTGGTAAACATTGATTTCAATACCAGATGTGTCAGAGCGGATCACAAACGGTTGACACTACTTCGTATTGGCACTTGCGGTGCCGTTCAACCCGCTACACCTCTTGGAAGTTATCTCTTTTCGGAATATTCCATCGGATTTGACGGACTCCTGAATTGGTATGCCGGGTGTAGCAAGGTTGTGGATGCTGCGATGGAGTCTGCCTTTGTCCGGCATATGAATTGGCCGGAGCGACTTCCGGCTCCCTATTTCATCAAATCTTCAGAACGCCTGATATCATTGTTTGAAAAGAATTCGGTAATGGGGATGACTATTTCCGCCCCGGGTTTTTACGGTCCGCAGGGTAGATCGGTAAGATTACCGCTCACGTTTGACGATCTTATAGGCAATCTGGAATCATTCAGATACGATGGCCGAAGGGTGACCAATATTGAGATGGAGAGTTCAGCGCTTGCCGGCCTCTCTGCCCTTCTGGGACACGACGCAGGCACAATCTGCCTTGTAATCGCCAATCGCTATGCAAAAGAGAGCCGTCCGGACTATCACCTTTTGATGAAGGGGCTTGTCCGATTGGCACTTGATACACTTACCGGCACATCCATCTGATGAAGACCGATCTCCGGCACTCCCTCTACGCATTGCTTGACGACCCGGATCAGGTCGTAGCGAGAAGCGTCATGGCAGAGATTCTCAGACAGGGCCCTGAAATGCTTTCTGCCCTTGAGGAGCTTGCATCCCGTGAAAGCGATCCCGCCGTCAAAGAAGAAGTAGCGCACCGCCTGGAAGAGATTTATTATGAAATGGTCATAAATTCCATGAATGAGGCCATTCACCTTGAAGAAGGGGAACAATTTCAACTTTTGGATTTCGCAGTACTAATAACAAAACTTCTTTATCGCGGAGAAAACTGGCGAGAATTGGTCAATGCTTTTGTCGGTAAGTCAGCTGAGATGGTTATGGAATTGAGTAGCGGAATGACCGCAATGGAGAGTTGTGGGGTCTTTAATCATATTTTTTTCCATAGGTTCGGATTTAAGGCACTTCCATCAGATGACTTTTCGCCCGTATACCAGATGCCGGCAACCATGCTCCACTGTGGAGAGGGTGGAAAACACCTCCTGATGCTTCTCTATTTTATGTTTGCGCAGGATTGCTCCCTTCCGGTATTTCCTGTGGAATACCGCAATACGCTTATTCCGGCCTGGATTGAGGAGGATAAGGTTCTATTCTGTATCAACGTATTCAATAAGGGAGAGATGTTTTTCCTTCCGGAGGAGGAATTGGTACGCAGAGAGTATATGTTATTACCCTACGCATACCTCAAAGAGCTTCATTCTCTATTTCTGAAGGAGGGAGACAGCTTGCGTGCAGCACTTCTGGAGCGGATACTACCTAACTATCAGACGCTGGCCAATTCTTAATATCTTATTGGAGCTTATGCCGTTGAGTTGACAGATTCTTCTGACGGTGGTGCCATATCTTATTGCCAGTGCACCGAGAGTGTCGCCCGATTTGATGGTATGGATGATACGCTGTGAAGCGGCCAACGACTCCTCGTCGGTCTGTCCCCAATGTGAGTAGATGCTGAAGTAGTGTTTTTTGAGGGTAAACAGCGAGTCTCTGAGCACTCCCTTCTCAAAGTCGATGATACGCTGAGGATCAAAAGGATGCCCTTTGTATCTGGTCTCAAAGTGGAGATGGGGACCGTTGCTGCGTCCGGTATTTCCTCCCAGTCCGATTACTTCACCTGCTTTTACTACCTCTCCGCTATCCACTATCCGTTTGGAGAGGTGAGCATAGTAGGTTTCCAGTCCGTTTGGATGGCGGATCACTACCAGATTACCGTAACCGCCTGTTCTCCTTGTGCCTTCAGAGAGACGTACTACACCATTGAAGGCGGCTCTGATGGTATCTCCCGTTTTGAGCGATAAGTCAACACCTTTATGTTCCCTCGTTCTCCGGAACTTGAATCCGGACCCCACTTTCTGTTGGTAGGGAACACAAAATCCATTGAGGGAGTCAATCAGCAACAGGTCCACTTCTTCGGGGAGGTCCGAGAGTTTCACATCCCTGAATGAATGTACGCCAGTCCCTTCCCAGGAATCGAAGAACTCCGCCGTATCTATCACCGGTCTGCCAAGATCAAAATATGCCCAGGTATAGTCATCGTAGAGGATGATTTTGGTGAATTTGTCATCGGTGTCCAGAGTATCTATCACCAGCAGTTCCTCGAAGTAGCTGAGGCTATCCCTGTGCGAAATAGTGTCTCGTGTATGGTTTTTATTTTGTCCTGATACCTGTATTGTAATTATAATAAAGGTTAATAAAAAAATACCTCTGCGCTTCATAAGAACTCTTTTACTCGCAAAGGTAATTTTTTTTTGATAGTCCGGCAAATGGAATTTATCTGCTTCCACCACCAAATCCGCCACCTGAGAATCCTCCGCCTCCACTGAATGAAGAACCTCCGCCACCCCCACTCCAGGAACTTGTGCCTGAGAACGAGCCACCCGAAGAGGATGCCACATATGAGTTCATTGTGATTGCATTGGAAAGCATTCTCGTCTGGTAGAGAATGGTGGAGAATGTGTCAAAATCGTAGTTGACAACCTGCTCGAAGGCTACAGGGTCGATATCCTTAAGCTCTTTAGCAACCTTGTCGGCAATACCGAAAAGGGTGGCAAACACCAGATAATCCTGCCACAAATGTACCTCTACCGATCTTCGTTCATTGATAAGCGTAAAATCCTGAAGATACTTGAAAAATCCCAAAACTTTGTTGTTGGCCTGAACACCTGAAGGGGTGAACTTGTTGTTTGAGAAAAAATTATCGGCTTCCAGGGCTTTGACGCCCTTGGTGCTGATGGAATTTGTCCAGCTGATCAGTGTGCTTTTATTTTTTTTGGCCCATCTCGAAAATTCTTTGTCTTCAAGTATCTTGTTTGCTCCACTGGCCTCTTTCATCATATTGAACAGTGACTTCTCAGGAGATTCAAGCTTATCGAGATCTGCTTTTTCATTGAAAGAGATAGTAATTTTTCCCTTCTCGTCTTTACCTGTAATCAGAATGTTTTTCTGTATCATCCTAAGGATATAGGCTGACGCTATAGCATAACTATTGCGTGTCTTAAACAGGGAAGGGGCTTTTGTAATAACAAAATTGGTTGCGAGCAAGTTTCCATTGTACGGAATTTCTCTGCACCATTCGACGTTTTTGAGTTTTTTTACCCCGAAGGTGGAGACATTTTTATATTTTTTGCTCTGTTTGCCTATACCTACACCTGCCAGGATAATACCCAGAGTCCATAGAATCGGAATAATGGAATCTTTAGCTTCAAAATCTTCGTATGAATATTCCGAAGGCTCTCCATCAAAATGGCTGCCCTTCATCGCATTCGAATGTCTCTCTTCAAAGAGGCGGTCATCACTATTTACAAGATCGTGGAACATCTCCTTTTCAAAGCGCGCCAATATTATGACCGAACTATTTTTCTTAAAGGGAGCATCCGATTCGGCTACAATGGCCCCGTCTATAAATTCGCAGGTGCCTTCATAGCCAAAACCCCATACAAGAGAATTGGATGTGTCCAATTGGTAGAGATCATCTTGATATCTGACCGTTACTTTTGCATGCTCAGGAGTGGAAGAGAGTCCGGGGGAGATGAACTGGAAATGAAGCGCATCATAATCATTCATCGATACAATGAAATTATTGATGGTGTACTTCACTGTATATTTGTGGTCTCCGTAGGAGCCGACACCCCAGCATAATTCATAATCATCACCACCTTTACGATAAATTCCGCATTTTCCGGCCTTTTGGTGAATATTGCGGTCCAAATCCCAATCTCCTTCATTTATGAAATTAACACCACTCTCGTCGGTTACTGCGAACTCTGTAATCGATACGTGCGACCCCATATCGTATTTGACCAGATACCACTCGGTGCCGCTGGCAACCGTGACATCCCACACTTCGGTCACTCGTGCATGGCCTTCAGGCGTAAGTATGTATGTTATGTCAATATCCCGAATAGCAGGATTTGCCGCAGTCGCAGTGAAAGTGGCAATAGCGGTCAAAAATGTGAGCAACAAACGTTTCATCACTTTTTCATTGAGGGCATTTCAGTCTTGGCCTGATTCTCCTCGAGATAATCCTTGGACTTGAAGCCAAACAATGAAGCTACGATATTGCTGGGAATCTGACGGATGAGGCGATTATAGTTGGTTACGCTGTCATTGTATACCATACGGCTCATACGTACCTGATTTTCATACAAATTGACGCTATCCATAGTCTTGACATACATCTCGTTGGCTTTGAGGTTGGGGTACTGTTCAACAACCACGGCTATACGTCTCATGGCATCTGTAAGGATGGTTTCCTGTATGTTGGCATCGGCTGCCGAACTGCTGCCGGTAATACTTGTACGCTGTGCAATTACATCTTTGAGTGACTTGTACTCGTGCTCGTCATAGGATTTGATGAGGTCTGCGAGTGCCGTAAGTGCATCCCAGCGGCTTGACATTTGGACACCTATCTGGCTCATTGCGTTTTTGCACAATTCTTCCTTGCTGATAAGATTACGTTGTACGGAAATCACCCAGATTACCAAAATAGCCAGGATGCCTATCACAATTAATGTTGTTACCATAGAATAAAGTTTTATGTGTTGATAAATATTTGTGTTTTTAGTCGTAGTAGGTATAGGTTCTTTCATAGCGTCGAAGGAAATGGCTGAAATCTTCTATACCGATGCCGTAGGTATCAAATACCTCATCAGGGGGAAGGGAGCGACGGGTCCAGTTGCCGAAACTGTCTTTTTCTCCAAAATAGTAGGGGACAACATCATATTGGCTCTTAAGCTCGGCTTTGCTAAGGAAACCCTCCTCATCGTAATAAAAAATTATTGTGTTGTCAGGAATACGGGATTCCTGAGCAAACTCGCCATAGTAATGATATTCCACCATTTTTCCCTTCTTGTCAAAAATTGCTTCACTGGTATGAAGACCATCTGTCCACGTGTATTGCTCCTCATGTCTGTATCCGGCTTCGTCAATGAACGTGCTATCTCTGGTCATTATCACACGCCGGTCATCCTCGAGGGCATAGAACCTATCACCGTTGCGCCTGCCATCTCTGTCGTATGTGTAGAAAATCTCGGTGGCAAATCCTCCCTCATACTCGGAATATTGGCGTAACAGGTCTCCTTTCTCGTTATAATACATTACATCTCTCATTTCGAGTTTGCCGACATTGTAGCTGCTGGACTCAGTCAGATTACCATAACTATCATATACGTTTACGGTCTCTGATATGATTTCGTTACCATCGACTGCATATTTGATGCTTACATAGCGTTCGTTTGTCAGGTTGCCATTGTCATCGTAGAAATAGAGGAAAGAACCTCTAAGTTCACCGTTGCTCTCAACTATGTTGATCCTAATGCAGCGGCCTTTTTTGTCGTAGATGTATTGATATATCTCAGCCGGTTCACCATTCATTTTATAGACTTCTTTAAGAGGCTTGCCGTCGGGAAGATAAGTGCTGGCCTGCATATCAAATGCATAATTTAGAGAATCCGTAAAGGAAAAAACTGTGTCGACAGGATTCCCTTTTTTATCGATTCTTATTTCCAGACGTGTCTGGGGATGCACATCCTCCTCTATAATCGAAGTCACTCTGCCGTCATGGTCAAAGTGCCATGTGCGTGAGAAAGGCTGCATCTCATGGTATCCGGTCTCGGTGAATGACTGGACGGGACCGTTGAGTCCGAACTCAGCACGTGTCCTAAAGCCTTTGTATGGATTCTCTTTTATGCCGGCGGCTGTCTGAGGAGTTTTGTCTCCTGTTGAACAGCTCGCTGCCAAAGCTACTGCCAGTGTGCAAATCAAAAAAACTCTTTGCTTCATGTCTGCGATTATTGGGCGGGCATGTCAGCGGGAATGTTCTTCTTTTTCTTTGAACGCATAACCAGCAGCACTATGAGGGCCGCTATCAAAACAAGGAATGTAATGCCGAGTGCAGGACGGTAGGATATCCAGGCAATGACAAATATCAATAGACTCCAGATAAGACCGACGACGGTGCAGATAAAGTTGATGCCTGCAGCGAGAACTCTGCGGATAAATGGTACAACCGCAAATATGGTGCTGAGGAAGTTGAAGATGCCCCTGAGTCCGCCAATAATCAATATAACGGCAATGATGCGGAGGATCCAGGCAATTACCTTATTCTCTTTCTGTGCTGCGTCATACATATTTGCAGCAGAAACTGAGCCGAGAGCAATCCGGGAAACATTTTTGCCGTTTTTAGCCACGAATTCACCGAATGTATCACCGACAACTACCGCAAGTATGGAGACTGTTTGTGGAGTAGGAGTATATCCAAATGTCACCCTGACATCGCCTACGTCAGGGTTGTTGACGTCGCGTCCGAAATAAGCCTGCCCCGTACTAACAGTAACTGTAGCAGAGCTGTCTCTCTTCCAGAGTACCTCATTCCACTCTTTGATCATCTGCTCGGTGAGTTCGGGAGTGGCTTCTTCTGCACTACTGATACCGTACTTTAGGAAAGGAGGAAGTTTGTAGGCTCCGAAATCTACTACATCAGCCACAATTTGGTTTGATTCAATAGTGGTAAGTACAAAGTTGGAGTTCTTATAATCAGGATCGGCGAATTCTGAAGAGTTTATGGGCGAAGAGACCCATTTCTTGCTATAAGTGTAGGTGGTTGTGATCTCCTGACCGCCTCCTATTTTCTCCTTTTTTTCCTCTTTGCTCTGCTCAGTCCACTGGTAGTACTCCACGTTGCGTGAGAGATTGATGGCATTCAGTGAAATGCCGAAGAGTCCGTCACTAAGGATTTCAGCTGTGGATGCATCACCTATAGCGTGTACCATTTTGCCTTCAAATTGGGGGTCGATTCGGGAGATATCGGGCATCTCCACAGTCACATCCGCAGCCTGATTTAATGCGCGTTTAACTTTGACTGTCCTGCCTTCGTTCCAGAATAGCAATACCGTACCGATAATGAAAAGCAGGATACCGCTGCCGATACCCTTGAAGGATTTGGAAACTCTGTTTCCATAGCTCTGTTTAGTTGTGGTGGTGTAAGCCATAATTTCAATATAAGTTAAGTGTTATAGTAAAAAATTCATTTAGAAATCCAATTTGTAAAGGTAGCAAAAATTATTTTCTTTTAGGGTGGAATTGAAGAATAGTTTGCTGCCATTTTTTTGTATCAATATGTGTGTAAATCTCTGTTGTGAGTATGCTTTCGTGACCGAGCATTTCCTGTACGACACGTAAGTCGGCTCCGTTTTCCACCAGATGGGAGGCAAAAGAGTGTCTGAAGGTGTGAGGAGAGACATTTTTGCGGATTCCGGCAATTTCTGCCTGTCGGCGAACAATCAGAAAAATCATTTCCCGCGTGAGCTTGCCTCCGCGACGGTTGAGAAAGAGTATATCCTCCGCTCCCTTTGCTACCGGACCTGCGTTGCGTATCTTCATGTAAAGTGAGATGCTCCGCACTGCCGGCTCTCCGATAGGTACCAAACGCTGTTTGGAGCCCTTTCCGGTGACGCGGATGAACTGTTCTGCAAGAAAGAGATCGCTGATGCGCAGTCCCACCAGTTCGCTTACCCTCAATCCGCAGGAGTAAAGTACCTCGATGATAGTCTTGTTGCGTTGTCCTTCGCTTTTTGAGAGGTCAAAAGAGTCGAGGATGCGCACTACCTCATCTACGGAGAGCACTTCCGGAAGATATTTGCCGGGTTTTGGGGTATCAATTCTGTCGCAAGGATTCTCCTTTAGCCGTCCCTCACCTTCTAAAAAGCGATAGAGTGACTTCAGAGAACTGACCAGGCGGGATTGGCTCCTCTTGGAGAGACCTGAGTCCGTTACTCTCGCAAGGTATTCCGAAATATCTTCGGATGATGCAGTCTCCGGCGAAATGATACCCTTTTCATTCAGAAATTTGAAATATTTTGAGCAATCGGAGTTATATCCGGCTATGGTATTGTCCGACAATGATCTCTCCAGTTTCAGACAGGACCTGAAATCGGCAAGAGTCGTGGTAAATATGTCAGAATTGATCTTCAAAAACTGATGAGAATTTAAAAAAGTGTTACATTTGTTTCCTATTTCAAATAATAAAGGTACATCAAATTTGAAATTTTAACTAACAAACTCTTATCAAATGAAGAAAATAATCCTATTGCTGGCGGTTGCAGTCATCAGTGTTTCATCCTTGTCAGCCCAGACTACCTCGGACCAGGCAACCGAATCGGATCAGAAAATTCACAAAGTCTCCAGCTCTTTCGGTGCAGTAGGCGCACATATAGGTTACGCATTTTGGGGTCCTACAGTCGGCCTCCATGGTGACTTTAATGCAAACAACTTCAGAGGAAGGGCAGGGTTCGATCTATTCTTTGAAAGAGTAGATGATCATAACTCCATCCATCTCGGTGCCGATGTGGGTTTTCACTACCTGATCAATCTCATTGACGGCCTCAATGTTTATCCCATTATAGGTGTGAATACAGGATTCGGTAAGAATGTTGACTTCCACGTCGGTATGGACTTCGGTGCAGGCATTGAGTACAACTTCAGCAATGGCTGGAGCCTGTTTTTGGATGGTAAATACAACCTTAGACTTCTCGGACCGGATATTCCTTACAGATCTTACATAGGTATTACCAAGAGATTTTAATCAGTTATTCTGATTGAAATGGTCACAGAAAGGTGCGAGTCCGCAGGATTCGCACTTTTGTTTTCTTGCAGTGCAGACATAGCGGCCGTGGAGAATCAACCAGTGATGCGCTTTTGCGCGAAGATGTTCCGGAAAGCCTGCGGTCAGATCCTTTTCAACCTCAAGCACATTGTTGCCTGAAGAAAGTCCCAGTCGGCGCGCGGTTCGGAATACATGTGTGTCTACCGCTATCACCGGCTTGTTGTAGACGACCGATGCCACCACATTGGCTGTCTTACGTCCGACTCCGGGGAGTTTCTGCAATTCATCTATATCATCCGGCACAACAGACCCAAAGTCACTTACCAGCATTCGAGACATCCCCAGCAGGTGTCGTGCTTTGCTGTTAGGGTAAGTTATGGAACGTATGATCTGATAAATCTCGTTCTCATTTGATGCGGCCATATCTTCGGGTGTAGGAAATCGCTCGAAGAGTTCGGGGGTAATCATATTGACCCGCTTGTCGGTAGCCTGAGCAGAAAGTATTACTGCGCAGAGCAGCTGGTAGGGGTTCTTGTAGTCCAGCTCGCTTTTGGCTACCGGCATATTGGTCTCAAACCAGGCTATAACCTGTTGATATTTCTTTGCATTCATTATCGGCGCATACAAGTATTCTTCCGGGATAATCCCGCACTATATTCATATTGTGTGTAACCATAAGGATGGCAGTCTTGCGTGTGCGGTTGATCTCGAAAAGCAGACGCATTATGCCTGCTGCGGTTTCTCCGTCAAGATTACCCGTGGGCTCGTCTGCAAGTATGAGACGAGGCTCGTTGAGTAGAGCGCGGGCTATGGCTACTCTCTGCTGCTCTCCTCCTGAGAGCTGATGCGGCATTTTGTGGGCCTTGCTGGCCACTCCCACCGCCTCAAGCACACTATTTATTCTCTCCTCCATAAGCTTGCGATCTTTCCATCCGGTGGATTTAAGGACAAAAAGGAGATTGTCCTCTACGCTCCTATCCATCAAGAGTTGGAAGTCCTGGAAAACCACACCGATTTTACGTCTGAGATAGGGTATTTTCCTCCTTTTAAGGTTGGAGAGGTTGAAATCCCCAACGCGCGCATTTCCTGTAGTGATGGGATTTTCTGCGGTTATGGTGCGTATGATGGAGGTTTTGCCACTACCTACTTTGCCTGTGAGATATATAAACTCCCCTTCACGGATAGTCAGGTTCAGGGAAGTTATGACGGGAATTTCTCCGTTTGTGATCTCCACATCTTCAAATTCTATGATAATATCGTTGTCTTCCATCTTTATGACACTGTTTGGATGCAAAATTACATTTTTATTCCCATTTAATAAATCTCAGTTGACAATTTTGGTCCAAATCAACAGTTTTCACTTAACTTTGTTGAGAATAGCGGAAAATACCACTTAACTTGCAACGCTTTTGCATTTTTTTGCATCTATATAATATTAATTAAGATGTATTGTCGCACAGTCTTTAATCAATGATGGAAGTATTTCGTGAGTCACTGCGTATATAGAGTAATCAGACAAATGTTTTTTATTTAAAAATCTCAGTGCACAGAAAGTCATGAAAAAGATAGCGATTAAAACCTACGGGAAAATATTAACCCTCTTTTTCTCAATGGTAGGAATGATAACAGGATGCGACTGGTTCGAACCTTCGTATGAATACGGGTGTCCTTCCGCAGATTATATTATCAAAGGGAAAGTGACGGATAAACAATCGAAAAAGCCTATTAAAAATATCGCAGTCATCAGAAAAGCCTACTCTTCACCCTATGGCAACGACACGGTAAGGACCGATTTTCGTGGAGATTATGAGTTAAAATATCGTCATTTCGGAGGTGAAGATCTGATTGTTGTCGAAGATTTAGACAAAGAGAAAAATGGCGGATGGTATGCTCCCGATTCTATCAAAGTAGATTGGAAGCAAATGCAAAAGATTAAAAAAGGTGATGGAAGGTGGTATGACGGAGTTTTTCTCAGGGCTGACACCAACTTTGAACTGGAACATCAGACTATCGCTCTGTACGGCGTTATGTCGGCAGAGTACAAGGGAATGAAAGAAGAAGAGTAGTTGTATGAAAGAGAAGGTATCCTTACGTGCGGAGTAAACGATGAGTAACCTATACCGGATATAAAGATGAAATTACGGAAAAAAATCATACTGAATTTATACCGCGAACACAGAAAAACGCAAGCAAAACTACACGAACTTACCTATTTCTTTTGGGAATGCACTTTGCGTTGCAATTTCAACTGTATCCATTGCGGAAGTGATTGCACAAGAGAATCAGTTACGCCCGATATGCCAAAAGAGGACTTTTTGAAAGTGCTCTCGGATATTCGTCCGCATGTTAACCCCAATAAGACCATGATTGTGCTTACCGGTGGCGAACCATTGATGCGAAAAGATTTGGAAGAGTGCGGAAGAGCCATGTACGACATGGGATATCCCTGGGGATTTGTAACCAACGGATGGGGACTTTCGCAAGAACGACTTGACGGATTACTTCGTGCCGGATTGCGCTCGGTCACCGTGAGCCTGGATGGATATACGGCAGAATCACACGAGTGGTTCCGCGGCAAAAAAGGCTCCTGGAAGCGTGCAGTAGATGCTATACGGCGAGTAGCCTCCACTCCCGATTTAGTTTATGATGTGGTTACTTGTGTCAACAAAAAATCGTTGCCGGACCTGCATAAACTCAAGGAGTTGCTTATTTCACTAGGCGTTACTCACTGGCGGCTTTTTACCGTTTTCCCTAAAGGAAGAGCAAAAGATAACCCGCTGCTCAGACTTTCCACAGATGAGTTTGTGCAAATGCTGGACTTCATCAAACAGACCCGTAAAGAGGGGATAATTCGCGCTTCATATGGCTGTGAGGGCTATCTGGCTGATTATGAAATGCAAGTGCGAGACGCACCTTTCTTTTGCCAGGCAGGTATCCACATTGGTTCGGTGTTGGCTAACGGCGATATTAGCGCATGCCCCAGCCTGCGTGGCGATTACATCCAGGGGAATATCTACAAAGATGATTTCTGGACGGTATGGAATACCCGGTATCAGATAATGCGTGACCGTTCCTGGACTAAAACAGGAAAATGTGCCACCTGTAAATCCTACAAATACTGCGAAGGAAACGGCTTGCACCTACGCGACGAGCAAACCGGCGAACTCTTACAATGTCATTTGGAGATGATGGGACAAAAGATATGAAACGAACATACATAGTGATTTTTATATTTCTCTTTTTTAGTTTGTTTTCCTATGGTCAACAAATGAACTCAGGGAATTATCACTTAAATGGTCAGAACTCAAAATTCCTACTTGATCTGATGGCAGGAGCAAATTTTGACCTAATCAGTTCCGGCTCACCTCCGGGATCCAAATTATTTGAATCCAAGCCCATGATTGTTCCTTTAGCCGGATTCAGGTTCACCTATCTGTTTGCAGAAAAGTTCGGAGGATATGCCAGATTTCATGCCAATTTCTATACAACTACCAAGTCGGAATACAACCCTTCCGGTATTGCGGATATTGTAATGGATATAATCAAAAAGTTAGTAGATATAAATGTTCCAATAATTACGAAAACCCATCCGGTTTTCGATATTGGAATCATCTATCGATTTGAACTAAATAAATGGAGTATCCATCCCGGAATGGGGATCGGCTATATGACATATCTGCCTGATAAAGAATCTTCGAAAAGCTTAAAGGAAGATGGTGTCAGATATAATGTCTCATATAGACAGCATGCATCATCCATATTCTTAAACTTTGGTTTATCAACCCGATATCGTCTTTTCAATAGCGGTGCACTGTTTCTGGATGTAAATTTCCAACAACCTATACAAAAATCCTTTGCGGAACTGGTGATCCATGGAGATCAAACGGTACACGAAAGAAAAGTATACGAAACATCAACCGCAGGCAGAAATATAAATATCAGCCTCGGCTATGGATTTTTATTCTGATTGAGCTCTTTTTCACTGAACTTCAGTAAATGAGATTTTTTTTGTACTTTTGTCTCTCCTATTTTAGGCAGGTATAAGATTGATGTATAGCTTGTAGTCAAATGTTTCATATGATAATGCGTTTTTATGTGAGATATTTTGGATTTATTTTGTGAAATTCATTAATGAAAAATAAAAGTTTCATACTGGTTCATGCGTTTCTTGTTCTGATAATCTCAGGACAAATAATGGCACAGGAGCATCGTGTCGGCCGTCTTGAGTCAGCACTTGACCTTTATCGAAAGGGGGCATTCTATTCGGCAGAGCAGATGTTAAACCTTGTCACGCCGGATCCGGACAGCGATATCTCCATTTTTGCAATTCAAGTGGAGGCCTATAAGACAATGTGTGCTATCCGTCTTGATAGGTCCAACATTGCTGGTCTGGTCAAGAATTTTGAGGACAGATATCCAAATGCTCCGGAGCTACAGATGGTTAAGTTTGCCCTGGCATCGCGTCTATTCGATAGAGAGGAGTATGCCGCTGCACTTGCCATCTATGATTCCATAAAAAAGCCCTTCCTCTATGCAGAGGAGCAGATTGAATATGATTTCAAAAGCGCCTACTGTTATATCAGGGCCGGCAATACTGATGAGGCTGCAAAGAGGTTGACTGCCATTATAGAGGGCGATTTCAGCCCATTCTCCGTGCCAAGTCAGTATTATCTGGGCTATGTGCGTTATCTGGAAAAAGATTTTGCTGCGGCTCTGCCGCTTTTCCGCAAGGCGGAGAAAGATCCTCGATTTTCGGTGTTGGCTTCCTATTATACTGTCGAATCTGAGTTTATGCTTGGCAATTACCGGTATGTAATTGACCGTGGACCGGCCATTTTCAGCACGCTTGATCGCGATTTACAGATCAATCTGGCCAGGATAGTCTCGGAAGCTTATTTTTCTATGGGACAGCCGACGCTGGCAGCCCAGTATTTCGATATGTTTTCCACATCCGGGGGTAATCTTACCCGAAAGGACCATTATTACTCCGGTCTTCTTTCCTACACACTTCAGTCATTTAAGCAGGCCATAGAGTCCTTCAGCAACGTGGTAGGCAATGAAGATGCACTTGGTCAGAGCGCTTACTATTACAGCGCCAACAGTTATCTCCGTCAGCACAATAAAATTGCTGCGATGGAAGCCTTCAAAGAGGCCTCTGAATCCGATTTTGACAATGTTATAAAAGAAGATGCTCTTTTCAATCATGCAAAACTCTCTTTTGATGTAAACGGCGATATCTCCGGTTTCGAAAATTATATGGAACTTTATCCGGAGAGTGGAAAAGATGATATTATCAACAATTACATTGCTGCAGCTTTCCTTTTGAGCAATGATTATAATTCTGCAGTGACAGCTCTTACGAAGATCCGGGAACTTTCAGACGAATCCTCGGCCAATCTACAGAAAGCGGCATTCTTCAGGGCAATGCAGCTTATCGAAAACAGGGGATACAGGTCGGCAGTACCTATGCTGGAACTCTCGATAGAGAATGGACGCCATGATCCTCGCCTTGAGGCACTTGCCAACTACTGGCTGGCAGAGTCATATTTCCGTAATGGAAGATATCGTCAGGCTACCGATATCAATCTCCGCCTGATGGAAAATCCCCATTTCCTGGATTCGGAGCAATATCAGACCGCAGTTTACAACCTTGCATACAGCTATTTCATGTGGGGTAAATTTGCCAGCGCCCAGCAATGGTTTTCCGAATACCTTGGAAAGAGTGGCCGTAAGCAGTTTGAAAGGGATGCAAGGATTCGCCTGGCCGACTCCTATTTCATGCAGAATAACTATACTGATGCTGCTGCCACTTATGAACGGGTCTTCAATAGATATCCCACTTCCAGTGATCTCTATCCGGCATATCAGGCTGCAGTATCTTACGGCCTTCTGGGAAATGACACCAGAAAGATATCCATACTCAGACAGGCACTCAAAATCAACCGCAACGCTGAACTCTATTCTCAGTGTCTCTTCGAACTGGGACGCACTTTAGTACAACGGGGAGCAGATGATGATGCGGCGGATTGTTTCCACACCCTTATAGGATATGATGCGGATAGTATTTTCTTCACCAAATCGATGCTCGAATTGGCGATGATCAACGCCAACAATGGTAAATACACCAAAGCTATCGAATACTATAAGAACATCATCGAAGGTATGCCGCTCTCTCCTGAGGTACCGAATGCCATATCGGGTATGGAAAGCGTCTATCAGACTCTTAATAAGCCTGAAGAGTATCTCGCATACCTCGAAACTCGTGGAATGTCGGATATCAAGAGTGCAGACGAAAAGGAACTGATGCTCTTCAATGCTGCCGAACACCGCTACCTTTCCGGCAATTATAATTCAGCCATCACATCACTGCAGTCATTTGTGAAAAACTATCCCTCTGGTTCCAAGACGGCACAGGCATATTATTATCTTGCCGAGTCTCTTAAGGCAAAGGGGCGAAAAGAGGCTGCTTCGGATGCTTATTTCAAGGTTATCAAATTGGGTGAGGGACCTTTTGCTGAGGCAGCTACCCTCAATTATGCAGATATTTCATACGAACTCGAGCATTACCCGACGGCTGTGACCGCATACGAATCCCTCATTTACATTGCAAGTACTGAAAATATGAAGAATACCGGCTATTTCGGCCGTATGCGTTCATATTACAACAATAAGCAGTACGAAGAGGCTGTTGCAGACGCAAAAAAGGTAATCGGAGTTTCCGAACTTCCCGACGAAATGCGCCGTGAGGCGGAATATATCACTGCCAAAAGCCTTCTCTATCTTGATAACAGAGAAGAGGCCAAGCCTATACTTACTTCTCTTTCTCGCAATCCTCATGACAATTATGGGGCTGAAGCTACATATTTGCTGATTACCGATGCTTATGGCGCAGGTGATTTCCTTGCGGTTGAGAATCGCGTTTATGATTTTTCCGACTCCGAAACTTCCCAGATTTACTGGCTTGCAAAAGCATTTATTATACTGGGTGACTCATTTGCGGATAGGGGAGATGTGGAACAGGCAAGGGCGACATATGAAAGCGTACTTGAGGGGTACGAGCCCACCGGAGATGCAGATGATGTGAGGGAACAGGTAAAAATGCGTCTTGATAAACTAAAATAGAGATGAAGATGAGGAAAGTGATATTCATATTGGTTCTTGTGATTTTGATACCTGTCGGGCTTTTTGGGCAGACCATTGACCCTACAGTTGAGGTCAGCAGGGAGTTTGATGTCAAACTTGGGGAAATCCACAAGCCTGAAATACCCAAGAATGTTGCGGATTCTTTGCGTAGTTTCAATATCAGTTTTGACTACTCCATATTCAATAGGCCTTACCGCGACTTATACGAATTCTCGCCTCACGAATCGGCTGCCATCAAACCTGCTAAAGATGCTCGTCATCCATTTTCATATCTCAAGATAGGAGCCCAGTTTCCCCTCAAACCTTCTGCGGAACTCTATTTACAGGCGGTTACAAAAAAGGGTTTTTATGCCGGCATTTATGCTGACCACGATTCTTATTGGGGAGAGATACCCTCGGCACTCGGAGAGTATGAGCTGGATGTGCGAAAGATGCGTAATGATTTCGGTGCCAATCTGAAATATGCCTGGAAAGAGGGTGAGTTTTCATTCGACGCCGGAGCCTTGTTAGCCAATTATAGCGGTAGCCGTGATGCAATAAAAGTCATGCATGATATTCGTATGGCGGATTTTGCAATGAATGTCAAGTCGGCCGACGGTTCCGAAAACAGTGTTTATTACGATATCAATGCCGCTTTCATAACCGGCTCCAAGCGTATGACGGACACCTTGAAAGAAAACAATTTGGCCCTGGGAGCGATGGTGGGTACGACATTCGATGTACATCGCATCTACATCGACTTTGATATGTCGTTTTCGATGTATGGGGGCTTTCGTGATCATACAGCCGGAATCCTGGAGATTTCTCCTATCTACGAATACAACAAGGGACGTTTTCTGGCCAAATTCGGAGCTAAATTCGGTAACCGTTTCAGTGTCCATAAATCACAAGAAAGCCGCAATGAGAATGGCGATAACCATTCTTCAACGGCAAGTTCCATATTTCCCGAGATAGATGCAAGATTTGAACTTGCAGAACAGTCTTTATGGATACACACCGTAGTGGGCGGAGGTCATGAACTCAATTCATTTCTTGGTATGGCGCGTAATATGCCGCTGATTTCTCCAATTACTGACCTGCGATTCGGATCAAGGCCTCTGGATGCAACACTTTCACTCGAATCCGTCATCAAGGGCAGGATGGCTTTCAATCTGATGACATCCTATACGCTATTTCGTGACAAGCTCCTTTTTGAGCCGGTAATGTCCGACCCTGAACCCTTTAACGTCATTGCCACCTACTGGGATTTTGGCCGCCTTTCATTTGGAGCGGACGCGCTCTGGAAATCAGGATCTATCATTACGGGAGCTGAATTCAGGTACAATCTTTATTTTAGCGGAGAACGCCCTGAAATTACTCAGTTGCCTACTATAACTACCAATTGCTTTTTTGTCTGGAACTGGCGTAACCGCATCAATGCGAAAGTGGATTGCAGATATGCAAGCGCGGTGTCAGGCGACTCATTTGGTGCATACACGATCCCTTCCATAGTTGATCTGGGTATAACTCTGGACTTCTCCATCAACCGCTATTTTGGTGTTTATCTGAAGGGAGGAAATCTACTCAATAGAGACAATCGTTATATGCCGATGCACAATTCCGTACCGCGCAATTTCGGTGGTGGAATCTATGTGAAATTTTAAGGATTTTCCCTTTTTTTTTCGTACCTTTGTTTCTTTATTAGAAACAAGAAAATAATGATTGAAAACGAGATTATTGAGGCGGAAAATCATTATTCCGCAGATAGTATTCAGGTGCTGGAAGGACTGGAAGCGGTGCGTAAGCGCCCTTCGATGTATATCGGAGACATCGCTGCACGTGGTTTGCACCATCTGGTTTATGAAGTGGTTGACAACTCTATCGATGAGGCCCTCGCAGGCTTTTGTAGCGAGATAGCCGTAGTGATAAACCCTGACAATTCCATAACGGTTTCGGACAACGGCCGTGGTATTCCTACGGACACTCATGAAAAAGAGGGCCGTTCGGCTCTCGAGGTGGTACTTACTGTACTTCATGCCGGAGGAAAATTCAGCAAAGACAGTTACAAGGTTTCAGGAGGTCTCCATGGTGTGGGTGTGTCGTGTGTGAATGCGCTTTCTTCACATCTGACTGCCGAGATTCATCGTGAAGGCAAGATATTCAAACAGGAATATTCGCAAGGCAAGCCGCTATACGATGTGAGAGTGGTAGGAGATACTACAAAAACAGGAACCATCATCACCTTCAAGCCCGATGATACGATTTTCACTATATCCACCGTATATGATTATGATACTTTGGCTCGCCGTCTGAGGGAACTCGCATTTCTCAACAAAGGTGTGAGACTTACCCTTAGGGATGACAGGGCCGCAGAAATGGTTATAGATGATCATGGCAACGAAGTTGAGGCTCCCGCCAGGAAGGATGTCTTCTACTCTCAGGAGGGACTACTGGAGTTTGTCGCTTATCTGGACGGATCGCGCGATAAACTTACGGAGAATCCCATATATCTGGAGACAGACAAGATTATTCCAATTGAAATTGCGATGCAGTATAATACCGATTTCAAGGAGAACATCTATGCCTATGTCAACAATATCAATACAATAGAGGGAGGTACGCACCTCACCGGCTTCCGCCGCGGTTTGACTACCACTCTCAAGAGCTATGCTGAAAAGAATGGTTTCCTCGCAAAACTCAAATTTGACCTCGATCCTTCCGATTTCAGAGAGGGACTTACCGCGGTGATCTCGGTCAAGGTTGCCGAACCTCAGTTTGAAGGCCAGACCAAGACCAAACTCGGTAACAGCGAGGTGATGGGAGCAGTATCCCAGGCTACCAGCCAGGCTCTTGAAAACTATCTTGAGGAGAATCCACGTGATGCCAAGGTTATCGTTGAAAAGGTGATTATGGCTGCTACGGCACGTCACGCAGCTCGTAAGGCGCGCGAATTGGTGCAGCGCAAAACTGTTATGGCCGGTTCGGGTATGCCGGGCAAACTGGCAGACTGTTCTGACAGGGACCCTGAAAAGTGTGAAATTTTCCTCGTGGAGGGAGATTCGGCAGGGGGTACCGCAAAGCAGGGCAGAGACAGAATGTTTCAAGCCATTCTTCCTTTGAGAGGAAAAATACTCAATGTTGAGAAGGCGATGGAGCATCGTGTTTTCGAGAGCGAGGAGATTCGCAACATCTACACTGCACTCGGAGTTACAATTGGCACCGAAGAGGATCCGAAAGCCCTCAATCTTTCCAAACTCAGATATCATAAAGTGGTGATTATGACGGATGCCGATGTGGACGGAAGTCACATTACCACCCTAATTCTGACATTCTTCTTCCGTTATATGCCCGACCTTATCACCAATGGCCATGTCTACATCGCAACCCCACCTCTTTATCTGGTGAAGAGAGGCAAGGAAGAGCACTATTGCTGGACAGATGAAGAACGCTCAGAGGCAGTGGAGCGTATGGGTAAAGGCAATCCGGGCAGTGTAAGAGTTCAGCGCTACAAGGGCCTTGGAGAGATGGATGCCGAACAGCTTTGGGATACCACGATGGATCCTTCAAAGCGTGTCCTACGTCAGATCCACATTGAAAATGCCGTTGAAGCAGACCGCGTCTTTACGATGCTTATGGGCGACGACGTGCCTCCACGCAGGGAATTTATCGAGCAGAATGCTCGTTACGCCAATATTGACGCATAATAATTACTAAAACCTAAATATTTTTTACCATGGACATTTTTGAAAGATTAAGCAAAGACTCAGGTGGTCCTCTGGGTCAGTATCGTGATAAAGCCTTCGGTTACTTTATGTTTCCCAAACTTGAAGGAGAAATTGGTCCCAGGATGTTTTTCCAGGGCGAAGAGGTCCTCTGTTGGAGTACAAACAACTATCTTGGTCTTGCCAATCATCCCGAGATACGCAAAGCAGATGCTGAAGGAGCCGCAAAATGGGGTATGGCTTATCCTATGGGTTCCAGAATGCTTACCGGACACACTGCTCTCCACGAAAGATTAGAAAGAGAGCTTGCCGATTTCGAGAAAAAAGAAGATTGTTTCCTTTTCAATTTCGGTTACCAGGGCATTGTATCTACCATTGATGCGCTTCTTTGCCGGCATGACGTGGTAGTATATGACAACGAATGTCATGCATGTCTTCTTGATGGAATTCGCCTCCATCTCGGCACCAAGTATAAATACCGTCACAATGATATTGCCGATTGCGAGAGGATCATTAAAAGAGCTTGCGCTGAGGCTAAGGCCAAAGGGGGAGGAGTTCTCCTCCTTACTGAGGGTGTTTACGGTATGACCGGAGCTCTCGGTATTCTTAAAGATATCGTGGATCTCAAAAAGAAGTACAATTTCCGCATTCTTATCGATGATGCACATGGTTTCGGAGTTATGGGTAAGGAAGGCCGTGGAACGTCCGAGCATTTCGGTGTGATGGATGAAATTGACCTATACATAGGTACATACGCAAAATCAATGGCTACCATCGGCGGGTTCGTTGCCGGTCCCAGAGCCATCATCAATTATCTCAGGTATAATCTCCGTTCACAGATTTATGCAAAGTCACTTCCCATGCCTATCGTAGAGGGTGCTCTCAAACGTCTCGAAATCATACGTGGTAAAGAGGGTGCACGTCTTCGTGAAAAACTCTGGGTTGTTACAAGGGCACTTCAAGAAGGTCTCCGTAAAAGAGGTTTCAATATCGGTGAAGCGGAGGCATGTGTTACCCCTGTGTTTATGGATGGCAACTTAGCACAGGCTACAAACATCGTGATTGATCTTAGAAAAAATTACAAAATTTTCTGTTCTACAGTTACATATCCCGTGGTGCCCCAAGGTATCATAATGTATCGTATCATTCCTACTGCAGTTCATTCACTCGAGGATGTGGAATATACTCTCAATGCATTCGCCGAGATCAAGGTGAAGCTCGACAAGGGTGTTTATGATGCAGAGGAGATTAGAGACATGTCTATTAAGTATTAAGTAGTTCTGAGTTCCGAGTGTGTAGTGTGTAGTGGGGAGTGAGTAGTGTTGCGAGTTACGCGTTGCGGGTTACGGGGTGGTTCGGGTTGCGAGTTACGTGTTGCCGGGGTATGGGGTGGTTCGGCTGCGTGTTATGTGTTACGGGTTGAGAGGAAGTGCTGAGTTTACTAACCTCGCAACATGTACCCCGTATCTCGCACCTCAGAATCCCAGATTCGCTCCATCCAATATTTTCTTAAAAAACTCCAGATGTTCTACAAGGGCGTAGTCCCAGTAGATCCAGGAGTGGCGTCCCGGTGATAGAAGCATTATGTGGGGAATCTTCATTTCGCGACATTTTGCTGAAAAGTCCAGGGTGGATTTTACATAATAATCTTCATATCCGCAGGATATTACCATCAGTTTGCCTGATCCTGCCACTTTGTCGAGGTTGTTTATTGGATTGTTGGCGTCGTAGAGCGGGTTCTCAGGCGTATAAGGGCCGAGAATTTGGCTAAGTTCCTTGTCGAGCAGATTGGGTGAGGTATGATAGATGTCAAGCACACCACTCATTGAGCCGGCTGACCTGAATCTGGAAATATCGTCAAGAAAAATGTTGATGGCCCCGAGACCGCCCATTGAAAGGCCCGTAATGAATGTCTTTTCGGGATCGAGATTGTATTTCTCCACCATTTGCGGATAGAGTTCCCGATCAAAAAAACTCCTCCATTGCATTTTGTTTTTATCCACGTTGTTTGCATACCAACTGTTGTAAAATCCATCCGGACAGATGATCCTGAACCCGAAACGGTCGCTGACCTGCTGAAGGTCGGACTTGTCTGCCCAATTGCGGTAGCATCCCGACCAGCCATGAAGCAGAAAGAGTGTGGGTATGGCTTCAGTGGTATTGTCATCCGATTTATTGCAGTATCTAGAGTGTCCCGGGGTGAATACCAGGATGGAATCGTCACATTTGAGAAGGTCGGAACTGATGATGATAAGTTCCTGCGCTTTCATTGTAAATGTGGCCAGAAGGAGGGCTGTAGCCAGAATTAGTTTTTTCATTGTAGCATTTTTTTTTCTTACCTTTACAAAATTATAAAATAATTTATGGAAACAACAAGAAACCTCAAAAACTACCGATCACTAATCTGGTTTGGCGTTTTGGCTCTACTGATGATCCTGCTCTATCCCGTTGAAGGAAAATTCAAATATGAATACGCACGTGGGCAAGCCTGGATTTATGAGACACTTATTGCTCCGATTGATTTCCCTATTTTGAAGACTGAGGCTGAAATGCTTGTTGAAATCGAGCAGAAGACTTCGCGTATAGTCGAATATTACAACTTCAATGATGAGACAGGCGAAAGGATGATCGATGGTTTTATAAGGTTTTCTATTGATAACTCTATTCCGAAGGATATTTCACGCCATGTATCCGAGTTTCTTACCGATGCTTATTACGGTGGAATAGTCTCCACTTTTGAAGATGATATATCGGATAAGGTGATATTCGTCAACAGGAACGGAAGGGTGACGGATATGCCTGCTCTGGAGGTTTATGATCAAAAGCGGGCCGCCGGTCTGCTACAGGCTGACCTGCGCTATACTTTTCCCAAGCTGGCCACCGATTCGCTTATAACATTACTTAATATTCCCTCCTGGATTGTGCCAAACCTCGAGTACGATGAGGATGTTACTGCGCTTTTACACCGCGATGCAGTCAATTACATTTCGCCCACCAAGGGTATTATTTACTCCGGTCAGCTGATTGTCTCCAAGGGGGAGATAGTCTCGGCTGAGATCGAACAGATTCTCGATTCCTACAAGGCTGAGTACAACAGAAGTTTTGGTTACAGCTCTTCGCGCGGATGGCTCATCGTCAGTCATATATTGACTGTGCTCATATTGGTTGCACTTCTCTTTTTGGCTATTTTCTTCACTGCAAAGGAGGTGCTGAGACGCACCAGTCACCTGTTGTTTATCCTGTTGATGGTATTTTTCTCCTTTGCAGCTACGGCTTTGGTCCACCGTCTTGGAGCCAATCTCATTTATCTGGTGCCTTTTGCGGCGCTGGTCCTCATTGCTGCCTCCTTTTTTAGGAATGAACTTATCTTTCCCGTCTATGTAATATCGCTTTTGCCTCTTTTGCTAATCGCAGAGAATGGTATAGAACTGTTTGGCATAAATCTGGTGGCCGGCAGTATCGGACTGCTTACTTATGCCCATTTCAACAGAGGATGGAAGTTGTTTCTCAATGCGGTCTTCATCTTTGCGGGAATGGTGGCTCTGTTGCTCTCATTCCGTCTATTGACGGATGATGCAGCGATGATCTGGAAGAGTTATACTGTGACATTCATTGCTATCAATGCGGTGTTATGCGTTGTTCTCAATCCCTTTGTACTCCTCTTTGAAAGGATATTTTCATTTACCTCATACTCCCGTCTCTTTGACCTTACCGATAGCAGCAATCCTCTGCTTCAGGAACTATCGCACCGCGCACCAGGTACTTTTCAGCACTCTCTGATGGTGGCAAATATGGCTGAAAATGCTGCGCGGGAAATTGGTGTCAATGCCATGTTGGCAAGAGCCGGTGCAATGTACCATGATGTGGGAAAAATTGAAAATCCTGCTTGCTTCATTGAAAATGTCAATCCCGGAAGCGGACAAGATAATTACCATAAAGGACTTACACCTGAAGAGAGTGCTGCAGATATTATTCGTCACGTTGATGATGGACTTGCGCTTGCCCGCAAATTCCATCTTCCGGATGTGATAAAAGACTTCATACGCTCGCATCACGGACAATCGATGACTCTCTATTTTTATAATGTTTATTGCAACAACGGAGGTGATCCCAAGAACACCGCACCTTTTACATATAGAGGAATGCTTCCTACTACCAAGGAACAGGTAGTGGTGATGATGGCGGATGCTGTAGAGGCCGCCTCGCGTTCACTCAAGAAATATACCGATGAAAGTATCTCAGAACTGGTTGAGGAGATTCTCGGTTCACGGCTTTCAGACCAACAGCTTGTCCGTGCAGACATCTCACTCAAAGAAATAAATATAGTCAAGGAGTGCTTTAAACGGCAGATAAAACAGACTTATCACGCGCGTATTGCATATCCCAAGCGCAAACGCGATAGCAAACAGTAATCCGTACGTCAGATGCGACAATTTATCAGACCCTCATATCTTAAACAGGGTGATACTATAGGAGTTGTAACGATGGCTTCAGCCATATCAAAATCTCAACTCACACCCGAATACGAAGAGAAATGGATATCCATATTTAATTCCTGGGGGCTCAAGGTCAAAAAGGGAAAATACCTATATAACTCACTCCCCGGTGACTTTGCAGGAGATGACGCTCTTCGTGCCGAAGATATCCGCGAAATGCTCCTAGACGATGAGATCAAGGCGATAATCTCCTACCGCGGCGGCTATGGCTCGATGCGCACTCTCAGTCACCTGGATCTCAACCTCTTCAGGGAACACCCGAAATGGCTGGTTGGATTCAGTGACATCACCATCTTCCATAACGCACTTCGCTCACTGGGAATTGAGTCAATACTCGGAGCAATGCCCAGTACCTTTGGAGATGCGTTACCGCAGACCTTCGATTCACTCCATGATGCACTTTTCGGTGCCGATATGCACTACGATACAGCTCCACATCCATTCAGTAAATTAGGGAAATGCAGGGGCAGGTTGGTTGGAGGCAATCTATGCCTTTTTGCCAGCACCATAGGTACTCCTATCCAGAATCTCTTCGAAGAGGACTCCATTCTGTTTATTGAGGATATTGACGAGAAGATGCATACGGTAGATAGAATGTTGCTCACTATGCGTTGTGCAGGTATGCTGGATCGTCTCAAAGGTGTGATTATCGGCCAGTTTACCGATACGGCGGATAGCGATAAGTGGGAAAAAGATGTATATACCCTCATAAAGGAACATACCGATCGTCTCGATTGTCCGGTGCTTTTCGGATTTCCGTGCGGTCACGAGCAGCCCAATTATTCGCTTGTGTTGGGAAGAGAAGCAGTACTTAAGGTGTCACCTGATGGTGGTTTCTTGCGTCTGCTTTGATTTTTGTTCCTGTATTCGTTGCAGGGGGTCTTTTTGACGTATCTCTAGCACTCTCGCTTGCTGAGCGGCGTACTCATCGCGGCGTCTTTTACTCCAGAAGATCTTTCTGAAAAGTTCTCTGAAGTCATCAAATTCTTCCTGGTAAGATACACCTATTCCGTTGCGCTGTAACTGGTCGAGGTAATTACTGTACTGGTCTGCTGAATGAGAAAATAGAGTGAGGCGAACCCTGCCGGTACGATCGATTTTGATTTCCACATCGACGTCACCCACCAGGTCACTCTGGTTGGAGGTCATATATTGCCTGTTTCCTATATTTCCGTTTATACTGACACGGTTGTTGAACAACTGAGTCGAGACTGCCACATCAAATATGTCGCGTCCCTTCTCTCCGGGTTGGTAATTGAATCCAAGGTCGAGAGGAATGTTGAGTTGGCGGAATACATTATTGAGCTGGTTGGCCATAATCTCGGAGGCATTGGAGTAAAGCACGGTGGTGTTGTTGACAATGCCTGACTGTTCGTCGGGAACGAAACTGCCTGAGAGGAGCAGAGTAAGTAACTGTTTGAGACGTTTATCTTCGGTACTCAGTGCACTTTCCACACGCCCTTTGATGGTGGGGTCCAGATCTGGAATATCAATGGAGAAATTGAGTTCGGGATTGGCGAGTTTTCCGGTGATGCCTATGCCACAGTCCACTGTGCGCCTGGTACTTATAGAGGTGGTATCGGCTATCAGAGTGCCTATGGAGGCTTTTGTACGGTATATAGCCTCAAGGTTGAGGTCAGATTTCATTACATCTCCGGTGAAATTGATAGTGCCACCCGGATTGATAATGAAGTCACGGGAAGCGAGTCCCAACATCACGAACTTGTAGCTGCCTTCATCGATATTGTAGTTCCCTTTTATGTCAAACAAATCTGTGGCGGCATTAATAACCAACTGTCCGGATCCGCGAGTCTTGAGGACATCGCCCAGGGCTTTATTGATTTCGAGATGGACTTCGGCATCAGGAGTGGCATTGACACGCATTCTTACAGCAAATTCGTAACCGCCTCTCTTTTCAGCTATGGTGTTCATCACCTGTAGCGAGTCATAGGCTGAGATGGACTTGACAGTAGTGTTGTCCACAAAGGTGAGCAATGAGGTATGGCTGCTTGATGAGGAACCTAGCGGGATATGTATGGTAGAGTTCCGCCCGGTGGTGATATTCATATCCAGCAGGAGTTTTCTGAATGGTCCGCTTAAACGGACTGTACCGGTGGCAAATGCTCTTCCGTAGTATGAATCGTTGTCTGCAGCCGTGGTATTGAGTCCGTGTAGATGCTCGGCATTCAGTCTGGCGTTAAGACGCATGTCTTTGAAATGGTCATATTGCAATCCTCCTGTAAGGGTTCCTTCATGACCAAATCTGTCAGTAACAATCGCGTTCTCAAACACTACTCCATTTTCGCTGATGCTGAAAGGGCCATTTACCGTATATGGTACCTTTGTGTAGTCCAGTATGAAGTTAAAATCTTCAAAATGCCCGTTGGTACTTTTTAGAACCGGTTTGTCCAGTGTCCCTGATATGTCAATATCTGCAGAAATGTGCCCGCTGACATCGGATAAGAGTCCTTCGACTATAGGGTTTAGACATACAAGGGAGAATTTGTCCAATGACATGTTTCCATCGATGCTCTTTTTGTTTGGATAATAAGATCCTGCAAGATGTAGGGGTGTGAATTCATTTTTTGTGTTGTTGACCAGAAAATCAAAAGATTTAGCGGTTTCATTCCATTTGGTGTGGATACCAAGGTCCCCGATTTGATCTCCGGCTATTGACATTTTTTCTCCCTCAATATTAAGCAATATGCCTTTGTTGTCAGAAAAGAGGCTGAAAAACTCGGCCTTACCGGTCAGAAAACCCTTTATGTCAAGCGGTATATCGAGAAGGGGATTGGCCACGGATGCATCAAAACGGTTCAAAGTCACCAGAAGTGTATCTTCGGTGCTTGCCGAGAGTCGGCCGTCAAAACGGATAGTCTGATCTCCATTGGAGAGTCCGAAGCCAGTTACCGATAGATCTTTCTCTCTGTAGCCTATTGAAGAGGGGTTTAGGGACCAGTTTTCTCCATTAATAACGATATTGGATGGATAAAAGTCGGCAATAATATTCAATCCATTCTCCTTTGGCTCAGGGAATGATACTCTGGCATTGAGGTCAGCGTATGTGGCCGCCTTTTCTCCGTTGTCAAATCCGAGATTAAGTCCTATGGCGTTATCTTTTACCAGAGCTTTAATGATTGCATCATAACCTTTGACGTTGCCGGATTGCAGCATTCCGGATCTGATGATGGTGGTGATCATGCTGTCACGGTTATCTACAGTCAGGTCAAGATCTCTTATGTAATTGTGTTTGTATGCCAGCAGAGGGGAATTTATATTGATTTTCAGCTTGTCGTCACTTGTCATCCTGACATTTATGTTGGTACGATCTTCCACATAGAGGCCGGGCATGAGGAAACTGCAGACCGGTCTCATATCAAAAGTCTGCAGATTGAAGCTGTAATTTTCATTTATGTCAGGAAGCCCCTCTGCCTTCTCCTTTGTCTCAAATAAGTGGCTTAAATGGTGCTCGGCCGTAAGTTTAAGCAGGTCTGATACAAATGAGGAGATCGGGGCAGTGCCTGCGTAATCGGCTCTGGCAAACGAGGATTTGAGCTGTAGTTTATAGTCGTTCTTGTATGAAGTTGAGCGCAGGTTGATGTTGCCTACATCATAGTGGTCGTTCCCCAGAGAGCAGATGAAATTCTTGATAAGGATATCTCCGAATAAATCTCCGGATTTGGTTTTGGTGAAGTCGGCATCGGCAAGGAGTTTGATTCTGGAAATTTCCCTCTTGTCGAAATTGAGTGCGTGAAGGTCTGCATGACCCAGTGCCAGATTAAATTTGTAGAGAGAATTACTGCTCTTGCCTGCAAGGGCGAAGACTCCATGAAACATAAAGTTAAGATTTGGGTCGCTGCATATGACGCGTCCATCAAATTCATTATTGGCGAGCCTTCCCGTTGCCAGTATGTTGCTGTAGTTGTAATTGTTGAATCCGAGTTCGCTGATACTGATATTCTCGATATCTATGCTCGATTCCTTACCTAATACTGCTGAAACAGTGGCATCGCAGGTAAAATCCCCCAAAAGGGAGTTGTCCATCAGACGCCCGAGGTCGAATGCCCTGCTCTTAATAAATCCGATAAGTTCATATCCGGCTCCTCTTTCATTGCGGCATATGATGTCAACCTTGAAATTTCCCAGATCCTCGGATCCGAGTTCTCCAAATGCCACAAAGTCTTCGAAGAAGCCGTTCAGGCTTCCGTCAAAATGGATCCTTTCACCTCGTGCGAAAGAGCTGATTGCTTTTTTATCAATAGGGGTGTCGGTTACCGACTCCACTATATCGGCTATCTCGGCGGTGGTGGTGTAGCATCTCTTAACATCAAAACTGGCCATTGTCTCGCCGGCTTTAGGCAGACCGGAGAGGTGAGCTGAGAAATCAAGCAAAGTTTGTTTTGTTTTGGATTGAACTTTCAGCGAACGGGTGACCAGATTACTCACAGTGCCTTTAGTTTCACCGGACAGATAGAATTTTAAAGTAAAATATGAAAGAGCATCTGTGTAACTTCTCAGGGATTGGAAATCCAGAAATGATCCTTCTTTGAGATCCAGACCCATATAAACCTTCCTCACATAATCCGAAAAGTCACTGAAATCGTCAAATGTCATCGAGTAATACTCCGTCACAAGTCTGGAATACCCGTCGTCATAGAGCATATCGTCAATGTATATCTCCTTACGGGTAATTGTGTCAAGTCCGTTGTATTCCAGTACGTCACCGAGACGTATATTTCCGCTAAATGTGTTTATATTTAGTCCGTTGCCCTCTTTGAAGGAAAGATTGTCCAGCTCTAATGTCACATCTTCTTCTATATGGAGATTACGTGCGGAGAGATTGATATCATTTAGAACTATATTGCGCCAGTCAATGGTTCTGGGGTCGGCATAGGTGGTGATGTCGAATGTGTCAAGTGCTCTGAATGTGAAGTCTCGTATCTCTATTTTGTCAATGTTTACCGATTTAGGCCACTCTTCCGGTCTCATGTCAGGCTCCTCTTCCGTTGCTTCCGATAATTCTTCCCCATGCTGTGCTTCATTTTTTTCAAAAAGTAGAGCTAGATTACTCTCTTCAGGAGTTATTTTGAAGATGTTGAATTCACCTCCATCGACAACTACTTTACCTGCCTTCATCTCACCTGAAATAAAACTTCGCGCCTGTAGATTGACGGAAATCTTATTCGCATGAAGAATAGTGTCGCCTGCAGGGCCGGTAACCAGAACATTCTTGACAATCAAACGGTTGAAAAGGGCATATGAGATTTTGCCTACGGATATGTTACCATTTATTTTTTCGGAAAGCGCAGAAGAAACCTTATTGCCTACAAATGTCTGGAATGCAGGCATTTGTATTGCAATATAGAGGGTGGTCGGGATAAGTGCCGTGAGAATGACCACCGCAAGGACTATTTTTTTCCAGGTCTTGATGTGCTTTAATTTTCAGTATATCAAACAAAAGTACTAATTTTTACTAATTTTGCGTACAAATTTCAATCCAAATTGAAGATATGGTGACAATCCTTGCGATAGAATCCTCCTGTGATGATACTTCAGCAGCAGTGCTGAGGGAAGAATATCTGCTATCCAACGTAATGGCCTCTCAGGAGGTCCACAAAAAGTATGGCGGTGTGGTGCCGGAGCTTGCTTCACGTGCCCACCAACAGAATATTCTTCCGGTAGTCTCACAGGCTCTGGATCAGGCTGGTGTCACCGTAAAAGAGTTGGATGCCATAGCATTTACCCGTGGCCCCGGACTTTTGGGATCGCTTTTGGTGGGGACTGCCTTTGCCAAAGGACTTGCCATTGCTACTGGTAAGCCTCTCGTTGAAGTAAACCACCTTCAAGGTCACATACTTTCTCATTTTATCAGGATTGAGGGTAGGGAACATAGGGAACCGAAGTTTCCCTATCTTTCACTACTTGTCTCAGGAGGACATACACAGATCGTCAAAGTCAATGATTATCTCGATTTTGAAATACTCGGTCACACTATAGACGATGCCGTTGGAGAGGCATTTGACAAATGTGCAAAATTGCTCGGTCTCGGATATCCGGGCGGTCCGATTATTGACCGACTTGCAAAAGAGGGAAATGCATCTGCCTTTCGTTTTGCAAAGCCCAATATTGCCGGTCTGGATTACAGTTTCAGCGGCATAAAAACATCGCTCCTCTATTTCCTCAGGGATAATATTGCCGAGAATCCCGATTTTCTCGAAGAGAACAAAAAGGACATCTGCGCCTCTTACCAGAAAGATCTGATAGATATTCTCCTCAAGAAACTCATCCTCGCATCAAAACAGACCGGAATAAAGGAGATTGCCCTCGGTGGCGGAGTCTCCGCCAACTCGTATCTCAGAGAGCGTGTCACTTTTGAAGGAGAAAAACGGGGCTGGAATGTATTCCTGCCCGAATTAAGATTTACTACCGACAATGCAGCTATGATAGGCATAGCCGGACTCTATCGTTACAGAGAAGGACTTTTTGCTCCTATAGATGTAGCGCCTATATCACGTGCTGCGGATTATAACCAACTTTAGCACCCTCCGCAAGAGGAGCAGTTGCCTTCGCAGTTATGCATGGCTCTCTCACCGTGCAGTCCGTTGGTAAGCTCTTCATCGGTAGCTTCTCTAACTGCAGTAATCTCTCCTGTGAAATGGAGTGATTGTCCCGCAAGTTCGTGGTTGAAGTCCATTTTTACGCTTTCCTCACTCACTTCCACAACTTTACCTGGGATTACTCCACCCATCTGATTCATCATGGGGATATAATTGCCCGGCACGAGAAGCTCTTCCTGGAGTACACCATCTACTTCGAATATGTTTTTGGGAAGGTCAACGATAGCTTGGGGGTTGAGTTCGCCATAACCTTCGGCTGCTGAAAGGACAAAGTCAAATTTGTCACCTACACCCTTGCCGAGGAGATTTTCCTCAAATTTAGGGAGCAAATAGCCCATACCCATTATGAATTCAAGCGGATTTTCCTTGTCGCAGGAGTCTTTGGTCTCACCATTGACTTTCAGATTGTAGATCAGAGATACTACTTTGTTGTCTTCAATTTTCATTTTATAGTGAATTTCAGTTATTATTTTAAATGTACTATGCTTCGGATATTATTGTTGCAGGTTCGCCATTCTCAACAGGGAGACGGCGTATCTTGTATCCCATAGCCACTATGATAATCGATATTATTGGAGTTATAAAGCAGAAGAATGCGTAAGGGAACCAGACCATGCAGGAAATTCCCAGCACACCGGCTTGTGCAACTGCACAGGTATTCCAGGGGACCATTACGGAGCTCACAGTGGCGGAGTCCTGCAATGTGCGGCTCAACATCTCGGGGGCGTAGCCCTTTCTCCTATACACATCACCAAACATCTTTCCGGGAATCAAGATGGCCATATACTGGTCAGCAAGTATGATGTTGCAGAAAATGCAGGTTAATACTGTAGAGGTTACCATGCTCACCAAGTTGTGCATGAAACGAAGCATGCTCTCGGTTATGGTCTGTATCATTCCGCTGGCAGAGAGGGCACCTCCGAGCATTATCACACAGATTATTATCCAGACTGTATTGACCATGCCGCTCATACCTCTTGTGGAGGCCAGAGTGGTGATCATAGGGTCACTGGCCTCGATAGATATCTCGCTGGACATCATCTTGAGGATGGCATAAAAGAACTCTTTGAAACTGCTCATTCCGGTAACAATCTGCTCTATTATCTGGGGTTGTGCCCAAAAAGCAACCAACGCACCTACAAAAGCCGAGATAAATAGTGTGAGTACCGGAGGAACCTTTTTGAAAATCAGGTAAATGGTCACTGCGGGAATCAATAGGAGCCATCCGGAAATATTGAATGTCTCCTCGAGAGCAGCAAGTTGTGCTCCCACATCCAAATTCGAGGAAGTCTTTATGAAGAATCCTGCCAGAGTGTAAATTATAATGCAGATGATTGTTGCCGGTATGGTGGTGATCAGATTGTATTTTACATGTTTATAGAGGTCGACTCCCGCAACTGACGCGGCGAGATTGGTTGTGTCGGAGAGAGGGGAGATCTTGTCACCCAGATATGCACCGGAGATAATTGCGCCTGCAAGCCAACCGGTGGGTATACCCACGATCTGGCCGGCATGGAGCATTGCCACTCCTATAGTGCCTACAGTGGTCCATGAACTGCCGGCCATTATGGAAATAATGGAGCATAGCAAAAATGTAACCAGCAAAAATATCGATGGATGGATAAGTTTGAGGCCATAATATATCATTGTAGGAACAACTCCGGAGAGCATCCAGGTCGAGGTCAGTGCCCCAATCATAAGCAGGATGAAAATAGCCTCACTCGTTTTGCTCATATTGTCACCCATCGCATCCCCAAAACGTGCCCATGGTACTTTGAGGTAGAGCATTCCAATAAGACAAGCAACTATAGCGGCAGTTACAAGCGCAATTTGTGAGGGGCCGCTGGTAACATCTTCACCGAAAATAACTACTCCTACAGCCAGTATTACCACCAGTATAACTACCGGGACGAGCGAAAGAAGCAGACCGGGTTTTTTCTCCTTTTTCTTCATCAAAGTCCGTTAAAATTTACGTTCGAGAAGCATAGCGAAGGTATCTGCCATTTGCGGCTCTCCAGCCGGTCATCAGCAACGGCTACTAGATTGTTCCACAGGGTGACCAGGTTGCCGGAAATTAACATTTCGTTTACCGGATGGACTATTTCTCCATTGTCGAACAGAAATCCCTCTATGCCGTAGGAGAAGTCTCCGGTTGCGGCATTACAGTTACCTCCGTTAAACTGCGTAACATAAATACCTTTGCCCGCTCTCTTCAAAATATCGGACAAAGATAATTTATTATTTGACAAAAGCTCGCTTTTAGGCATCATTACCACCGAAGGGTTACCGATAGTAACATCAAGTGCCAGTTTGCGGCTGTAATAGTTGTCAATGAAATAATTACAAATAGTGCCGCCTGAAATGATGTCGCGCTCCTTTGTCGCTATACCTTCAATATTGAAGAGACGGGAGTATGCATTGCCGATAGTATGCGGCATATCTCTCAGGAAGACATTTTCCCCAAAAATCTTTTCCCCGAGTTTATCCATCAGAAATGAATTTCGTGTGTGGAGGGCACTGCCCTTGAGGGCTTCGGTGAGAGGTATGACCAGATTTGCAGCAATGGTCCTGTCTACGACCATATTATATGAACCGGAAGGCATTTTAAGCGGACCAATGCTCTCAATTGCCAATTTCAGAGCTTTTTTTCCACATCCATGGTATCGGAGATTGGCAAAGAATACCTCATCCTCATACCAAGTTCTCTCGGGCTTTTCGTCCCCTTTACCGGCGACAGAACAAGTAGCACCTATTGAAAAGGCGGATCTGCGCTGATATCCCTCAAACCCCAGACTGTCTGCGATGAAGTACTCCTCTACAAAGTCGCCATACTCGCTCTCCGCTGAAATAACCCTCTCCTCGGAGAGCATTTCGGCCGCTACTTCGTGTGCAATAATAACGCCTCCGGAAGAGGGACGTGTCTCAATGGAAGGATCATACTGCAGAAGGTTAGGTCCGCCTCCATTATAGCAAATTTTTCTGTCGGGCAGAGATCTGCACTCATCGGGGGTCATTAGGAGTGTAGCCTTGACCGCATCGGTGGAAAACTTCCTCAGCGTTGCGTCATCAAACAGATTGGTGGAAAATGAGCCGTACCTGCCCTCGGCAAAAATATGGAAATTGAGAGCGGAGCTGTCAGCCTGATATAGTCGGTCTATCTCTCCGTTGAGGATTGTGACCATATCGCCGTTTCCCCTCTCGAAAACCACCCGTGCATCGGATGCACCTGCATCCAGCGCCATCTGGAGCGCTTTCAAAGTGATATCTCTCATCAGTTGCTTCCTCCTACCGTTAGTGATTTTACCAGTACCGTGGGCATACCGCACGAGACGGGACATTGTTGACCCTTACCGCAGGTCCAGGTGCCATCTTCCATTTTTCCGTCGGATGCTACCTCCAGAATATCTGCAAGTGCTCTGGGCCCGTTGCCTATTATATTGATATCCTTGATAGGGCGGGTGAGATGTCCGTTCTCAATCATACGTCCGCTCTTGACGAAGAATGTGAAGTCACCTGCTCCAATCTTCACCTGACCGTTCCTGAATTTGTCCACATAGATGCCTTTTCGTACTCCGGAGATAATATCCTCGGAGGTGGCGGAGCCGTTTTCCATATAGGTGGCACGCATCCTTGGGAGAGGTTCAAACCTGAATGACTCTCTGCGTCCATTGCCGGTAGGAACTACTTTGTAGTGCTTGGCGCTAATGCGGTCGTGTAGATAAGAGGTAAGTACCCCTTCCTTAATCAGCATAGTCTTCTGTCCGGGTACTCCTTCATCATCCACATTGAGAGAACCCCTGTTGGCGGGAATGGTGGCATCGTCTGCAATGCTGATAACTTCGCTGCAGATTTTTTTGCCCATCTTGTCGGAAAATATGGAGATTCCTTTACGGTTGAAATCTGCCTCGAATGCATGCCCTATAGCTTCGTGGAGCAGAATTCCTGATCCACCGGCCCCCATTACCACCATCATTTCCCCACCTTGAGGACGCACCGCTTCCAGTACAGTTGGAATGGCTTCGAGAATTTCATTAACAATCTCGTCTGCAAGGGCGGGGGTGAACATTTCATTTCCCATCCTGAAACTTTTAGAACTAGTGTAATTATCGGTAACTCCATCCCGGCTGAATACAGCTGTGAAGGCTACTGAAGAGAGTGGCCTTTC
>MTKW01002947.1_pt2 | contig 57934 bp, 51 predicted proteins | sample 1042761 | NCBI WGS metagenome assembly MTKW01 (sample SAMN06205366, study PRJNA360243) | anaerobic digester metagenome | biome: Wastewater treatment plant; feature: Anaerobic digester sludge; material: sludge; isolation source: anaerobic digester fed with sludge from wastewater treatment plant ... | reverse complement strand
TTGATTACTTCCTCGACTGCTGCAAAAAGCTCTTCACTTTCGTTTTTCATGTGGCTGGCATATATGGCGTCATACTGAGCCAGTACTTTAGCGAGTTCTATGATTTCTTCAGTAGGAGCAAAACCGCCTGGCTTGTAACTTCTTCCTGTGGACATTCCCCACGCGCCATCTTCAAGGGCTTGCTCCAAAATAACCTTCATTGCTCGAATTTCCCCGGGAGTAGCCTTTCTGTTCTCGGTTCCGACCACATGGGCCCGGATAAGACTCTGGCCAACTTGAGGAACCAGATTGACTCCTGTTCCTGTAGCCTCAACTGTGTCGAGATACTCGCCGAAAGAATTCCAATTCCAGGGCATACTGTGGAAAGATTCAGAGTCAATGAGGCCTTTTACTAACCGTTCGATCACATCACGCTTTGTTTCATCTTTACACGGGGCCATGGACCAGCCACAGCTTCCTATTACCTCAGTGGTAATTCCCTGAGAGATAGAACTTGTGGCCTTCCTGTGAGCAAGTATGGAAAGGTCTGAGTGGGAATGCATGTCGATGAATCCGGGGCATACCGCCAAATTGGATATGTCTATTACTCGTTTGGCTTCAGCCTGGCTCAAGTTTCCCATGGAAACCACTTTCCCTTTTGATATGCCCAGGTCTGCTTTGAATCTTGGTTTGCCGGTACCGTCAATTATTGTGCCGTTTCTTAGTACCAGGTCCAGCATAGCCTTACCTCCTCACGTGTTTTGTCACCGGTGACGAACATTTGAATCAATAGACACTTCTAGTTTTNNAACTCTGCTACCACTGGTACCTGCCAACACAACATTGACCTATTCACTTTGCAGGTAATGTAGCATTAATCCCGAAAGGACGGACGCCCTTATGAAGGATGATGAGAAAACCGTGGTGAGCCAGGTTGAATTCAAGGAACATGGCGAAAAAGATGAACCGGAAGAATTTGAGGCACCTTTGGTTCGAACAAAGAATTCTGAATCAAAAGCGATTTTGGCTCCTGAGGACATGGAATCCCGCGCCAAGGTACGCCGTGCTATTTTGGCCCTTGCATGGCCTGTAATCATAGAGCAGACTCTTTCAATGCTTACTCACATGGTTGATGCTGCTATGGTGGGCAGGTTGGGCGCTGAAGTGATGGCAGGTATCTCTCTGAGTTTTCAGCCTATGAATCTGGCAATGGGCGTTTTCGCCGGCATTGCTATGGGGAACACGGTCCTGGTAGCCCGGTCAATTGGGGCTGGTGACAGAGACACTGCTTCGAGAGCGGCATTTCAGTCTATGCTGGTGGGAATTGTGTTAGCAGTGATCATGGTCATCCCGGGGTGGATCTATGCCCCTAACATCATTTCTGTAATGGGAGCCCAGACCGAGGCTTTGTCACGAGGGATAAACTATCTGAGATGGATCATGCCGGGTGCTCCGTTTATGCTGCCATCGTTTATTCTGGGCGGTTCTTTAAGAGGTGCAGGTGACACTCGTACCCCCATGATAGTGAACGCGGGCGCCAACATGCTGAACGTATTTCTGAACTGGTTGCTCATATGGGGGAATCTTGGTGCTCCGAGGATGGAAGAAGCAGGCGCTGCCCTTGCAACGAGCCTGTCCCGATTTGTCGCCTTCATTGCCCTGGTATACATTGCGAACAGGCCCAAGAGCATCATACATTTCAAATGGTACGGATTCAAAGAGACCTTGAAATTGGATTTTCCCTTGATCAAACGTATCTTCTCAATTGGGCTTCCCGGGGCTCTTGAAAGAATAGTAATGTCTACTGCATCTATGATTTATGCTCGGACAGTGGCATCCCTGGGTATGATTCCATATGCGGCCCACCAGGCAAGCTTGAATGCTGAATCCATGTCATATATGCCGGCCTTTGGCTTTTCCACAGCGGCTTCTACCATGGTTGGGCAGAATCTAGGTGCAGATCAACCCAGGGCAGCGAAGATATCTGCTATTGAGTGCTGGAAGATGGCGGGTATTGTTATGGCAACAATGGGCGCCCTGTTCTTCCTTTTCCCTGTTGGGTTCATGAAAATATTCACTGATGATACCAGGGTGTTTCCATATGCTTACCTGACTATGAGAATAATGGCATTTATGCAAATCCCTGAATCAATAGGATTTGTAATGGGCGGAGCCTTGCGAGGCGCCGGCGATACCCGGGCAGTCTTGGGCATAACTCTTGCCGGAGCCTGGGGTTTGAGAGTAGGCTTAGCCCTCCTCTTTATCCGGAGGTTTGGAATGGGCNNTGGCAGAAGATTAGAGTCTAGCCTGAATCGAACAAAGAAAGCCCCCATGGCATACCCATATATTAGCCTTTCAATTGCCTGTGCCGGTTGTGTGGTACCTGGACACAGCGATGCATGTTTTCAACTGTAGGGGTACGGCCTTTAGTACCGGAACCTAAACAAGTCCAGCTACATACACCGGCGGCACAGCAATTCAAGAGGACAAAGGGTATAGGGGTGAGTTTTGTGGCGACAATTTTCTACCCTCCGACTATACCGTGGCATCGACTAAGGCAGCGCCCCCACCAGATGCTGCGTTATTTGGCTAGATTGGGGCACAGGTGTATTTATCACGATCCTGCTACTTCGGGACGTACATCACCATTGCAGGAAGTTGAGCCCGGAGTCTTTGTGTTAAGCCGTGATGCCCTTCCTGTATCGGCACTGCCCGAGAGCCCGGTTATTCTGTGGATTACGTTACCTGAACATCATCGTCTGACAGGCACCGTCTATGGAGAAGACTTCCTGGTTTTCGACTTATGCGATGAGCCCGAAGAAGAGTTTGCGTACTGGAAATCGGGTTTAGAGGGGGCGTTTTCCAAGGCTGCCCTAGTATTTACGGCCAGTTACCTTCTTTATGAAAAGTACAAGAACATGCATCCATATGTATACTATGTACCAAACGGCGCTGACTACGAGGGGTTTCAGAATTCAGGCCCCAGGCCTGGAGATTTTCCGCAAAGGCCTGGCCCGGTAGCCGGTTTTCATGGTGCCCTTGCATCATGGATTGATTGGAATCTGGTGTATCATGTGGCCAAAAGGCTTCCTCGCTGGAACTTTGTGTTTGTAGGGCCGTTGTTGAACATTTCCGGTGATAGGTTGCCTTACGGGAAAAACATTTTTTACATCAAGGAAAAACCCTTTGAGGAACTGGCGCGTTACACAAATCACTTCGATGTGGGAATAATCCCGTTTCAAGTCAGGGAAATGACAATGTATTCAAGCCCGGTCAAACTATATGAATACCTTTCTTGCGGCAAGCCGGTTGTATCGTCTCCAATACACGAAGTGGCCATGTGTCCTGTGGCCAAAGTGGCACGTAATGCCGGGGAGTTTGCTGATATGCTGGAAAGGACACTGGACGAAGCTTCAGCAGGCTTATGCTTATCAAAACGTTGCAGGTCCTGGGCCAAGAGGAATTCATGGGAGAAGCGGGCTTTATGGGTTGACAAAATAATCATGGATACTCTGGCAAGGGGACTGGGATGAAGGTGGATGAAGGCAGCTCAGATAGAGGATAAACTTCCCTTATGGTAGTATTTTGTAGTGTGCCCTTTATGGGTTAAAGTCAATGGTTCTGAGACCTAACCAACTACTCCGGCGTATTTCTTTAGTAAAAAGCCGGTTATGCCCGGGAGGCTTTCTTTCTGAAACAAGACACAGATATTATTAAGAAAGTCCAAAACGGTGATAATGATGCTTTTGGCGATCTTGTTGAGAAGTATCACCGTAACGTATATAACCTGGCTTACCGCTTAACCGGAGATCGGGAAGATGCGATGGATATTACCCAGGAGGCTTTCTTAAGGGTTTTCCGGAGTATCTCCTCTTTTCAAACAGGGAAGCCCTTTTTGCCCTGGGTTTACAGGATTACATGGAATTTGTGTGCAGACAGGGGGCGAAAAATCGGAAGAAGTTTGCCTGAAGAGTCCCTTGATGGTAATGAGATCACAAGAGCCCGGGTTTCAAGCCAGAGGCCGGCCCCTGACCAGATATATGAAACCAAAGAACTTGGCGAAACACTGAGCAAATCTATAGGCCGGCTCAGGGAAGGGTACAGAGAATTGATTGTGTTGTTTCATATAGACGGGCTTTCAATAAAAGAAATATCCAAAATAACCGGGATGAAAGAGACCGTAATCAAGAACAGGCTGTACCGGGGCCGCCAGGCATTGAAGCAGATACTCATTGAAGATGGTTTCAGCTGGTGATTACCGTGGAAACATTTAGGAGGGAGCCAGGAGAAAACCGGAAGTGCAATTCTCTTGGGCTTTTTTCGGAATTTTATGGGGTAATGGGGGTAGCAGGGGCAAAGTTGGGCACACGGAGGTGATTTTGTGTATTCTGGCAAGTGTCCCAGCGACGTTGAACTGGAAGATTATTTTTATGGCCAACTGCCGTTGTTTAAAGAAAAACGTGTAAAGAGTCACTTAAGGAAATGCTCAGAGTGCCGGCAGCTCTTTGAGGATATCCAACGCTTTCAACAAGTCCTGAATAATATACCTTTGGAAGAGCCTCCCCCTGAATTGTGCAGTCGAATAGTTGAAGGGATCATGACGACAGAAGCTTACAGGCCAGGGGCAGAAGAATCTACGTACCAGGACACCGAGGATGCTTCCCGTGGCCGTCGGGTATTTGGCAGGCCTGCTTTTTCCTTGGGAATCCGCTTGGCGGCAACTGTTATTCTGGTTCTTCTAAGCACTGTATTTCAGTGGCGGGTTGGAACCGGTTCAGGCGTTGTTAACCAGAGCAGTTACATCCTGAGTTGGGGGGATCTAAGGCAGTTTTTTGATTTGATCCAGTCCGGGGTATTGCTGAATGCTTTCAGGCAAGTTTTTTCAGCGTTTAGAATTGATGGTTTTTCTGCTCTGGCGATCTTGGGTAGCGCATTACCACTTCAGGTTTTGAGCGTAATTGTGTTTAGTGGAATAGCTGGGGTGGTTTCCATAACTCATGTGTGGTTTTCACGAAGTGGGGGAAAAAGAGCATGAAGAAACTTTACAGATCGCGAAGGCACAGGGTCATTGGCGGGGTGGCCAGTGGGCTGGCCCAGTATCTTGATGTTGATATTACGATAACAAGATTGGCAATTGCGCTCATGGCGTTGATTGCTCCTAATGTGGTTTTGGCGTATATTTTGGCATGGATTATCATACCCGAGGCCCCCTTATCACAGACTGAACCTCAGGTGACTGTGTCTCAGCCCCGGGCTGATGCCACAGGAGCCGGACCTTCTATTGCAGGCCCAGGAGACGGAGCGAGGCAGCAGGCTGTGAGAGATCTTCCTCCTACAGCTGATGAGATTATCCTGAATATGGAAGGCAGGGAACACCCAGGCCAAACAAGCAGTACAGATGAAGGTGTCCAACAGACAGTCAATACGTCTCCCGGAACTGTGCCCACACCGCCTGTAGAGTCTGACCCGCCTGGGCCCGGAAAAGAATCGTACGGGACAGAGCGCGATAATAACAGGCAGTTTTTCGGTTATGTCCTGATTGCCATTGGGATTTTGGTCCTACTCAAGAAGCATGTACCTTCATTTTGGTTGAACATGCCTATCCGGTTCATAAGGACATGGTGGCCTGCTGTCATCATCCTTGCAGGCTTAGGCCTCATCTTTAGCGCGTTGAGGAGGGACTAGTTAATAATGATCAACCGTCTGGTTAACGGAATACTTATTGTACTTGTAGGCGCTATTTTGCTCATGAACACCACAGGTGCTTTGCCCTGGTCAGTATGGGATGCAGCAATTGGTTATTGGCCAATTCTAATTATCGGCCTGGGAATTCAAGTTGTTCTTTCCAAGTGGCAGGTACCCGGATTGTCACTGGCGCTAATAGTAGTTCTTGTAATTTCGGCCTTGTACCCTTATTACGGGGCTAGTCCTTTTTCGCCTAATCCCAGAATGAGGATGTTCTTTCGAAACGTGCCGGTTTCCAGGCCTTTGCAGCATACCAGGGAACTTGAAGTGCCCCTGCACCGGGCGGTATCAAGACTGGGGATCGAGATGGTAGCGCCTTCCCTCGACATTGAAGCCAAAGGCGATCCTGCCCTGAGCATGCCGGCTTCTGAATATGCGGTTCTGGGAGAACTTTCATGGGATAAGCATGAACCGGTAGTTGAGGTTTCACCTGAGCAAAGCAGCGCAAACCTTCAGATTACAGTGAAATCCCCGGTTAAAGAAGGGAAAGATGCAGGCAGGCAGATGTGGGACCTGCGGTTTAACCCATCCCTTGTTACAGCAATGCAGATAACCGGAGGGGTTGCCAATATCAATGTTGATCTGAATTCTTTTTTTGTCGAAAACTTTGTTGTAGCAGCTGGGGTGGCCGACGTAGAACTCAAATGTGGATTAAGCGGCAAAGAAACAACTGTCACGATTTCAGGGGGTGTAACCAACGTAGATCTGGAAGTGCCTGAAACTGCCGGGCTGAGGATTTCGGTTTCCGGCCCGCCTTTAATTACGCGGGTGAATGCTAAGAACCTGGGCCTTATTAAACAAGGCGATTCATGGGTTTCCAAAGACTATTCAGATGCATCTACCAGGATTGATGTTAAGGTTTCATGCGGAGCCGGAAAGGTAAGCCTAAAAAGGGCGCCATAGGTTCCCGCTCATGTACCGGCCCTTGCCTCCCCCTGGCCGTGTAAGCCTTGGAAAGGCCTTACAACCGTAAACAAAGAAGGGGTTGTAACCGCAGTCCTTTTTCTGTTAGCCCCAAAATAACTTACCCTGACAGTCGTTAAACTTTGAGTATGACTGTTTTCCGGAACGCCGGCTGATCCCCGGAGCACTGAGTATTTCTTCGCCTAATTGGTTATATTACGTTAAGAGCTTTTGGGATATGTTCCCAAACATACAGGGAAAGCCATTTGACCGAAGGTGGTAGTTGAGAACTCATGCGCGTAGGTGTTCCAAGATGCCTTAGCTTTTACTATTTGTTTCCTTTCTACCGTACATTCTTGCGAGAACTAGGAGTCGACTTTGTAGAGACTCCTGCCTCGACTCAGAAGGATTTAGACAACCTCAGGCTGTGTACCACTGACGAGCCTTGTGTTTCTGTGAAGGTAGCCTTTTCTCATTCCGCTAATTTGCTGGAACAGGGCGTAGATGCCCTGTTTGTTCCAACGGTGGTCTCTTTAGAGCGGGACAATTACTGCTGCCCGAAGATGATGGGGCTGCCTTCGATGTTGAGAGCAGGCCTCGATCTTCCCGGTTCACAGATCATAAGTCCCATTATCGATGCCAAGGACAATCCTAATACATGGCAGGCCACCTGGATTCAAGCAGGCAGCGACATGGGGGCAAGGAGCCGGAGACGGATTATGGCCGGGTTAAGAAAGGGTATAACAGCGTGGAGAGATGCTGAGAGGAAAATGCATCAATTTGAGTTGGCATTAACGGGTTTGCTGGATTATCCAAAGCCAGGCCTTGATTTCCGCAAGGAATCTTTTCAGTTTCGTGCCACTCAGGCTGATGAAAGAATCGATCTAAGAGCTGTCACCGGGGTGATGGGTCATGCCTATTTGCTTCATGATACATTTGGCAAGACCATTATTCGGTATGCGTCAGACTGCGGACCTGTTATTCTTCCTGAGATGATCTCCAGGAAGAAATCACGCAAGTGTATGGAAACCATTTTCGAGGGCGAAAAAATGTGGACTATTGAAGGACATATCCTCGGTTCATGCCTTTACCTTATCAGGACACGGCAAATCGACAGGCTGATTCTGGTGACTGCATTTTCCTGTGGGCCCCTTTCAATAATAGAGAACTATATTGCCAGTGAAGCAGATAAGTACAAAATCCCTCTTTTGTACCTATCTGTAGACGAACATACAGGTGAAGCAGGGCTCATTACCAGGTTGGAAGCATTTATGGATGCCTGCAAGGGAAGATGGCGGCACGAATCCCAAAGCAAAGAAGAACCTGCTTGCGATCTTCCAAAGACTTTAGCAGGAGAAATTGACTCATGTAAATTTGAAAGTCCTTTCGCTTCATGCCAGGAGCCGGTAGGTATAGTCAACATGGGCCATCTCAACATTTCCCTGGCTGCTCTCTTGGGTGAACTCGGAGTTGAAGTAAGAATTGCAGGCAGCCTGTCTGACGACATAGTGAACTCAGGAAAGGAATTGGCTCCTGAGTTCATCTGTTATCCCATGGTCACTCTCTTAGGGCAGATGCGTTCCCTTATAGAGCAAGGAATCTCCAGAATAATCATGGTTCAAGGGAAGGGCAAATGCAGGTTGGGTTGGTATGCTCAGGTCATGGGGGAAATCCTCAACCGGGCCGGATTTTCCGTTCAAATTTTCGCAACAGATTCTCCGTTCCCCTTGAGGATTAACGGTAGGAAATTCCTTGGCCAGTGGAAGCAAATCGTTGGAGCCCCTATGGCTTCTCAGGTTGCAAGAGCCGCGGCCCTGGCAGTGCAAAAACAAGCTATGGTTGACAGGGCCGGGGATATTTTGCGCGAAGTGAGGGCAAGGGAAAAAGTACGGGGCACAGGGGAAAGCAGGTACAAGGAGTTCTTGGCGAAGATACATCAGACCACCGGTTTTTTGGATTCAAAGAGTGTTTTTAGGCAATACCACCGTGATATGAAAAGCATCTCCACTATTTGTGATAAGCCTCTGAAAATAGCTGTGGTAGGCGAGATCTATGTGGTTAATGAGCCTTTTGTAAACAAGGATGTTGAGAAGATGCTTGGTTCTATGGAGCAAAGAGTGAGAGTTTACAGGAGACTGGACGTAACAAACTGGCTGGGTTGCCACCTATTCAAGACCCCGAGGGCTGTTTTGGACTACCGCAGGGCTGTAAGGGCAGCCTGCAACTACATTCCAGTGAGCGTAGGCGGACACGGCCAGGAATCTGTAGGCGAGACTGTTCTGGCGAAGCAAGGGGGCATGGATGGAGTTCTTCACCTGTTTCCATTCACGTGTATGCCTGAGATTATTGCCCAAAACATCCTTGTCAGGGTTTCAAGTGACCTCGACATACCGGTTTTGTCTTTAATGATCTCCGAGCAAACAGGTGTTGCCGGACTGAGGACCAGGCTTGAAGCCTTTTGCGATCTTCTGGATGGAAGGAGAAAGAATTTAGCAGGAGTATGAAAGAAATGAGCAATATGCGCCAGCGCAAGATAAACGCCTCTTCCAGAGCCACAAGGCCCGGGCCCGGTGGAAAAGAGGCTCATATCAGGGAACCCCAGGACGTTAATGACTTTGGCCTTAAAAGCGTAAATAACCGTTACTTAGGTGTAGACGTGGGCAGTGTAACAACAAAAGTCGTGCTTGTTCATGAAGACGGGAATGTGGCCTTTGAAGATTATATACGTAATGAAGGAGGCCCAATTCTGGCGCTCCAGAACTGTTTCAAGAACCTCCTTGAACAGGGATTGGTTGATTCAATTAAAATGGCAGGTGCTACAGGATCCGGCCGGGAACTTGCCAGGGTAATTATTGGCGCCGACACTGTCAAAAACGAGATTTCGAGTCATGCTAAAGCCGCGTCGTTCCTGTTTCCTGATACAGGCACGGTAATCGACATTGGAGGGCAGGATTCCAAGATTATTTTTTTCAAAGACGGGTATCCTGTGGGTTTTAACATGAATACAGTGTGCGCGGCCGGAACAGGTTCCTTTCTTGATCATCAGGCATCCAGGCTTGGAGTGTCAATAGAAGAATTCGGTGAGCTCGCCCTTAAGTCACAAGCTCCTTCAAGGATTGCAGGACGTTGCGGAGTATTCGCGGAATCAGACTTGATTCACAAGCAGCAGTTGGGATACACAAAAGAAGACCTGATTGCTGGGTTGTGTCTTGCCCTTGCAACAAATTACATGACCAATGTTGCAAGAGGCCAGCCTATCCGGCCCAGAGTGTTGTTTCAGGGGGGAGTTGCGGCTAATTCAGGCATGCTGTGGGCTCTCAAGCAGAAAATCGGGTTTGACATAACAGTGCCGCCCCATTTCAAAGTGATGGGAGCCTGGGGCGCGGCTCTCTTTGCACGGGATAAGTATCTTGAAACAAAAGAATCAACCAAGTTTCGCCAGGTTGAAAGGATAGTGTTTTCAAAGGCTCAGTCAAGGGGATTTGTTTGTGATGACTGTGGAAATGCTTGCGAAATGCAAGAGATCTTACTGGACGGTGTGCTTTCGGCAAGGTGGGGTTCCCGGTGCGGTAAATGGGATGATCTGACAATGGCTCCCGGGGGCAAGGCGCGGCAAGCCGCAGGCATCTCCAATTGAGGGTGATTTCTTCCGCTAAACAAGTCTCCCGGGTATTGGCGGGTAGACTTGGAGCACTGCCGGCCGGCAGTGCAATTTTTCAACGACGGCCCCGGTGAAGACGATATATACTTGTGGTAAGATTAGCACAAAGCCTGAATACCGGATTTGCATGAAATGGATATTCATGCAAATCCGGTATGGCAAAGCATTCAAATATAAGAAACCTTGCCGGGGGACGACTATGCTCAAAATTGTTCATGCTGCCGACATCCATGCGGGAAGGCCCCTTTCCCTTGAACTTGACAAAGAACGCGGTTACATACGAAGACGGGAAATAGAGACTGTTTTATGGCGAACGGTTGAATTTGTAAGAGAAGAAAAGGCCGGAATTTTCCTTATAGCCGGGGATCTCTTTGAACACCTTTATACCCGCCCGTCGTGGGTGAAGGATGTTTCCTCGCTGTTTGCCACGATTCCTGAGACCCGGATATTTATATCGCCTGGTAACCACGATCCTTATCTACCTGATTCCTTGTATCGTAGTATAGAATGGCCGGATAACGTGACTATATTTTCCTCGGCCATGCCCCGCAAAGTATCTTTGGACGACCTAGGAGTAGACATATATGGCCTGGGGTGGCCCTCGTTTACTGAAAGAGGCCGGCCCCTTGAGGGATTCCGGACTGACAACCCAGATCGGCTTAATATAGTATTGGTTCACGGGGATCTGGCTGAGAAATCAGCGTACCTGCCGGTTCATTATACCGACATTGAGAATTCAGGTGCAGATTACTTCGCCATGGGCCATATCCACACGCCCATGATTAAGAATATAGGCGAATCCATAGTTGTGTATCCAGGGTGCCCTGAGCCTTTGGACTTTGGGGATGAAGGGCAAAGAGGTATTTGCCTTGTGACATGGCCAGGTACTAACTCAAACGGTGTTCCCCGTACTGTTGCTGAGTTTGTTCCCATGGCCTCCAGGGAGGTAAAGAGGGCGGAGGTTGATGTAACAGGCATTGATACAGGTGAGAGAATCCGAAACGCAATACTGTCAGTCGCCAGTCCTGAGATTCGCAAGAAAGACATGTGGAAGATAGTGTTAACCGGCAGGCTGGACCTTGATCTGGCTTTGGATTTGGACATGCTTGAGGGAGAGTTCAGGGATGACTTCTTTTGCCTGCGATTAGCAGCTGAGTTCATTCCCGATTATGACCTGGGGCCTTTAATGGAACCTTCAAACCAGAGCCTTGAGGCTAGATTTGTGCGAAGACAAATTGAGATTGAGCGCAACTCTCGAAGAGATGGCGACGCCAGGGTTGCCCGTGTTGCCAGGCTGGCCATGTATTACGGCCTTGATGCCCTCAGGCAAGGAGAGGTCTTTACCGGAAGGAGGATGGCTTGAGTTGAGGCTCAAGAGCCTTTTACCAGTAGCATTCGGCCGGTTTCATGCAAAAGAGCCTGTATTGCTGCAAGACGGACTCAACATAATATCAGGGGACAACGAGAGCGGAAAGACAACCCTGGGAGCATTTATTTCGGGAATGTTTTACGGTTTCAAAAAAGAAGGCAGGACCAGGATATCCAGGACTCCGGAATTTGAAAGATACAGGCCGTGGGCGGGTAAGGAGTACAGGGGGACTGTTACCTACGAGGCCCGCGGACGGGTTTACCGTGTAGAAAGATGGTTTGACCCTGATGTTGTCAGGATTTACGATGATGTTACAGGCGAGGAGATAACATCAGAGTTTAGCCAGGATTCCCGCAAGGAGTACGACTTTGCCGAGGCCCACTTGGGGCTTAACGCAAAGGAATTTCGAAACACTGTGTGGATAGGACAGCTTGAAAGCGCCCAGGACAGCGATCTTGGCCTGGAAATCCAGGGTAAACTGGAGAATGTGCTGCAAGGTGGAGGAGAGGATCTGTCTTTTGTGAAAGCCCTTACGGCTTTAAACTCTGAAAGGGGCAAGATAAAAACCCCTCGAAGCACCCGTGCCTGGCTTGATATTGTGCAGGAACGGATAGTAGAACTTGAGGTTGAGCTTGCCGAAGCCCGTGAAAGGGAAGCAGGCGTGAGGACATCCCTTGTCCGGCTGCGGGAATTACAGCTAAAAGAGAAGGCACTCAGCCATAAAGCCGGGCAGGCTTCGGTGAAGGCTGAAAGTATTAGGGCGCGGCTTATTCGCAAGGTTGTTGCCAGAGCATCTGATTTAGGTGGACAGATCAGACAATTACAAGACAGAATCAGGCTTACTGAATGGGCAAAAGACATTCCCGTGGGTTTTGAGGATAGGGTGGAAACAATCTACCGGGAACAGGACAGTCTTGATGCCAGAATCAGGGAAACCCGTTTTGAACTTGAAAAGCTCTCTGAGAAGAAGCAAGAATTAACAGCTGAATTGGAAAGCTACAGGCATGTTCTTGCCACGGGGCTGGATGAGGCCAAAGTTTCAGGTTTGCATTCCAGATACCTTGCGTGCAAGGCAAGTGCCTCCAGAGGCGAGAGGCACGCAAATGAAGCCAGGCGGGAATTGCGGAAACTCGAAGAACAAGGTAAGGCCCTGGGCCTTTTTGACCTGAATGTTGGTGAAGACTTGCTATCAGAGGCTGAAGGCCTTCAAGACATCCTTATGCTGGCTGAAAAAGAGAAAGCCAGGTGTGATTTGGAAGTTGAGAAGGCAAGAGCCGGTGTGGCCCAAACCAATTTGTCCGGAACTATAGGCTGGTTGTACGCGCTATCCCTTGGGGTTTTGGGAATCGCTATTGTCCTTACTATTATGGGGCTTCCCATAGCCATACCTGCATTTGGCATATCAATACTTGCATTTGGGATTGGATCGTACCGGCACAAGAAGATTTTACTTATTAAATCCCGGGCGCAAGAAGAACTCGATGAGAAGGAAGTTCACGCAAAGGAGCAATCAATAAGAGTTGCAGATGCTGCAAAGATTTTGTCAGAGTTTCTTGCCCTTCAGGGTGTTAGGTCAGTAGAGGAATTACGTGCCAGGATAAGAGAAGTGTCTGCGTTTTTTGACCGTTTGAAGAATGCCAAAGGCCAGTATGAAATAGCCCACAGGTATTGGTTCGAGGCTTCTCAGGAATTGGCAACTGTTGAAAAAGAGCTCACTTCAGCTTTAGCTGCAGCGAGATGCCTGCGCCAGGGCCACTTCATTACTGATGGGGTCATCGAGTCTCTGAAGGCTAAGCTGGTTGAGGCCTCTTTCCTTATTGCCCAGATAAAGAATCTTGATAATCGAATAGAAGAGTTTACCGGGGTTCTTGCACAATTTGAGAACAAGAAGGCAGATTTGCTACAGCAAGAGCAAGAGCTTCTTAGCATGGCCGGCGTTATGTCCCGGGATGAGCTGGATGAAAAGATTACGGTTCATGCAGAATACGTAAGGAACCAGGGTTCCCTTGTACATCTTAAGGAAAAACTCGGCGTTGTTCTGGCAGGACGGGATATTGAGGATTTGGAAGCTGAGCTTTTGGAGCTTGAGGAAAGCCTCGAGCTTAACGTGGATTTCGGAGGTTTTCCGGAAGTTGAGGCCCATGAAAGTGGATTGTCAGAAAAGGATTATCAGGATGCCCTGAAACATTTAGATGAGATCAAGATTCGCTTGAGCGAAATACGCACCCAATCGGCAGCCATGGAAAGGGAGGTAAGCCTGAGACAGCGGCAAGGCAGGCCCGTCTATGCCATTGAGGAAGACCTGGCAAGGGAAAGGGCAGAAGAAAAAAGGCTTTCAGAAGATAAGGACGCCCTGGAGCTTGCCGCTGCTACTCTTGAGGATCTTTCCCGGAATCTGAGAAGGGAATTTGCCCCTGTGCTAAATGAAAGGGTAGGAGAGATACTGAAGGAGATAACCAGGGGCAGATATCTGGACGTGCGGGTATCTCCCGATCTTGAGATGAGTGTGATCCATCCCGGCGGCAAGAAACAGACTCCCATTGCCGCGCTTTCAGCAGGGACTGTTGACCAGTGTTACTTTGCCCTCAGGGTTGCCATTGCTGAACTGATTGTGAGCAAAGACGAATTCCCGTTTTTCCTTGATGATTCTTTTGTCCAATATGATGACAAGAGGCTTGAAGGGGCATTGGAAATCATAGCCGATCTTTCCAGACGGCATCAGATTCTCCTTTTTTCCTGCCACGGGCGAGAGCAGGAGATAGCCAGAAGATTGGGAATTGCGTGTAACATGGTTAGGTTGCAGTTGTAGCACAAAGGCCGACTGTGCAAGCAAATCCCCAGGGCATTGAGGAATCAGTGGTGTTTTGGATATAGCATGAATCTCCAGGGGTAGTCTCTGGCTTCACCTGCGTAGTCAATTCCTATTCTTGGGGTTCTGACTATTTGGAGTTCTCCGGTTACTTTATGAGAATCAGGTGGTTTGGCTATGTAAAGGTTACCGGTTATAAGGTCGGCTCCGTTTTGTTCTCTTCCGATGCCCATTGCCTGGGATAATCTGCCCGGGCCTGAGGCAAGGGGCAATCTGCCTTTCCTTCGCCTGAGCATTAGACTTTCCCCAAGCACCGGTTCTATGGACCTTATAAGAACTGCGTGGGGGATTCCTTCTTCTGATACAACCACGTTAAAACAATAGTGCATTCCGTACGTAAAGTATACATAAGCCATTCCCGGCAGGCCGTACATTATTTCATTCCGCTTGGTCCTGCGCATGTTGTATGCATGGCATGCTCTGTCCCCGGGCCCGGCATATGCTTCTACCTCGGTGATTATGCCGGCCGTAGGGCCATCACCGGTTTTGTGAATTAGCATAAGTCCCAGGAGATCCAGGGAGACTTCCAGGGCGTGGCGGGCATAGAATTTCCTCGGAAGGCGCTCTATTTTGCCCAAAGCATTTTGATTTATTGGCCCCTTAGACCTAAAGAACTCATTTACATCTTTGGACCTGTACTTTGATGGTTTTTTCATATAGCTTAGATATATCTCCCAAGGGAGTTGGTTTCACTTGCTCTCTCTATTATATCAATAGGTCAGTTTAATGAGGTTAGAATCTTGGCTGACAATGTAGGCTGGAGCATGTTTTAGGTGAACCATAATCTATGGAGGTAGTCTTTATGAGAAAAGTTCCCATAGGGGCAAGAGGCACCAAGACGGTCAAGGTCACAAGAAACACTCTGGCTTCCTTCACTGGAAGCGGAGCTGTAGATGTGTTTTCCACCCCCAATCTTGTATTACTTATGGAAGAGGCTTGTGTTGAAGCACTAAGGGATTATCTTGAAGAAGGGGAGACGACAGTAGGCACATTTGTTAACGTTAAGCACCTAACTGCCACTCCTCCTGGACTTCAGGTGACAGCCACTGGTATACTAACTCAGGTTGAAGGAAGAAAACTTGTATTTCAGGTTATGGCTTACGATGATGTAGAAAAAGTAGGCGAAGGCACCCACGAACGGTTCCTGGTCAACCGGGAAAGATTTACTGCAAAATCTCTTCGCAAGAAAGATATCCACAAGGAATAGGCACATGTAGTGTCGAACCGCTAAACTATGGCCTATATATGGTGCCAACAGATGTTCGGGTTGTCTTAATCTGGAGAATACCTTGATTTTGGTAAACCCCAGGATAGAGGCCTGACACGCTGAAAACATTGGCTTACTTGTCCTGGGAAAAGCCCTTTGTTCGTTGCCGGCAACCAAAGACGGCTCAGGTAGGGCATAGTCCTGGCACAAGTCATATTCCAGCCTGCCGGCGGAGAATCGTGGACAGTCACCGGGGCATTGAATATGCGGGAAGGCCAAATTGCAGTTCAGTGAACATGATTAACACCGGAATCCATTACTGGGGTGGAATGCTCTTTGAAATGTCCCTTTTGCGGGTATCTTGACTCGCGGGTGCTCGAGTCGCGCACCACTGAGGAAATGACGGCTGTGAGAAGGCGCCGGGAATGTCCTGATTGTGGCAGGCGCTTTACCACGTATGAACGGGTTGAAGAACAACCTTTGGTGGTGGTCAAGAAAGACGGTCGAAGGGAGTTTTTCTCCAGACAGAAGATTTTGTCTGGCATGCTCAAAGCATGCGAGAAAAGGCCCACGTCCCTGGAAGTTCTTGAACAGGCTTCTTTCAAGGTAGAAAGAGCTGTACGAGAAAAGGGCATGGGCGAGGTAACTTCCAAAGAGATAGGCGAGCTCGTAATGGAGAAACTTAAGGTGATCGATGACGTTGCCTATGTTAGGTTCGCATCGGTTTACCGGGAATTCAGGGATGTAGATGGATTCAGGAAAGAAGTGGAGCGGATCCTAGCAGAAAAAGGGCGCAGCGGGCAATAGTCTGTATAGGCGATTTGTCTAAAGTCGAAAATGGGCAACGGGTCAAAGGCACCAGGGATTTGTACAAGCCTTCGTTGCAACTGATTGCTGCCCCAATCAGATTTGAGTTACTTGGGAGGAAATTGAATGTCGGAAAAGGTGCAAGTCTTGGAACCGGAGTTTTCCGGAAATGCCGTTGCTGTGCTACAGCGGCGCTATCTTCGCAAAGATGCAGCTGGAAAACCTATTGAAACACCAAAGGACATGTTCTGGCGGGTAGCCAAAAACATTGCTTTAATGGATATGCTTTACGATTCACGGGTTTATCCAGGCAAGGGGCCTGGCACTTCGATGGATAAAGCAGGCAGCGGGAAAAGCCGGGGTGCAAAAACGACTAAGGGGGCTGGATCCACAGGCTCGGATTCTGAAATCCCAGAGGATCTTGTCAAAGGAAGCTCTGATACTGAGAATTCGAACACCTGGCCACCTGGAATAACCGGCAAGGACTGGACTACTCTGAAGATGGCGTTTGAGAGACTTCAGTCAAAGGGATTAGTGAAAGTCTCCTGGGGTGAAATGAAGCAGCTCACCGGTGCCAGCCAGGATTACATATTTGAAAGGGCAAAAGAGTTTTACAGGCTGATGGTTGAGTGCAAGTTTATGCCCAACTCTCCGGCGCTTATGAATGCAGGGCGTGATTTACAGCAGCTTTCTGCTTGCTTTGTATTGCCTGTTGACGATTCAATGGGCAGTATATTTGACTCACTGAAGCACGCAGCACTGATTCATCAGTCAGGCGGCGGGACCGGCTTTAGTTTTTCCCGGCTGCGTCCAAAGAACGATGTTGTGCGGTCTACAGGAGGAGTGGCGTCAGGGCCTGTATCTTTCATGAAGGTTTTCAATTCTGCAACTGAAGCAGTAAAGCAAGGCGGAGTGCGCCGGGGTGCAAACATGGGAATCTTAAGGATAGACCACCCTGATATATTGGAGTTTATTACCTGTAAGACTGATACTAAAGAACTTACCAACTTCAATATTTCAGTTGGTATAACAGAAAAGTTCATGGAAGCAGTTGAGGCAGGCGAAGACTATGAGCTGGTCAATCCCAGGAATGGCAAGGTTACCGGCAAACTTAACGCCCGAGAGGTGTTTGAGAAAGTTGTTGACCAGGCATGGCGCAACGGCGAGCCTGGGATTGTGTTCCTCGACCGCTTGAACAGGGACAACCCTACGCCTGGGATAGGTGAGATTGAGAGTACTAACCCTTGTGGCGAACAGCCTTTGCTTCCATACGAAGCATGCTGCCTGGGTTCGATTAACCTGGGTGCCTTCACAAAATCTATTTGGGAGCTAAAGGATTCAGCCGGTATCAAGCCGGAAAGCCTTGTAGATTGGGAAGGTATGGGCGATGCAGTGAAGATGGGTGTTCATTTTCTGGATAACCTGATCGACGCAAACAAGTATCCGCTGCCGGAAATAGACGACATGGCCCACGGTAACAGAAAAGTTGGCCTGGGGGTAATGGGCTGGGCTGATATGCTGCTGGACCTTGGAATTCCGTACAATTCTCAAGAGGCTGTTAAACTTGCTGAGCGAGTTATGGAGTTTATCGAGAAACAGTCGGTTGAAGCATCCAAAGACCTTGCACAGACTCGGGGAGTGTTTGCTAACTGGGAAAAGAGTACATATGCCGAAAAAGGCATTAAGGTTCGGAATGCCACTACCACAACTATTGCACCTACCGGCACCATAAGCATCATAGCTGGGGCGTCGTCTGGAATAGAGCCTCTGTTCAGCATAGCTTTCACCAGAAACGTGCTTGACAACAAGAAATTGGTGGAAGTAAACCCAGGGTTCGAAAGGGTAGCCAGGGCGATGGGTTTCTATACCGATGAGTTAATGGAGAAAATCTCTGAACACGGTACTGTACATGATGTTTCGGAAATACCTGATGAGGTACGCCGTGTTTTCGTAACAGCCCATGAGATTACTCCTGAGTGGCACATTCAGATGCAGGCGGCTTTTCAGAGGTTTACCCATAACGCTGTTTCAAAAACGGTAAATTTCAGCCGCGAAGCTGCAAGGGAAGACGTAAAAGACGTGTTCCTCAAGGCTTACAGGCTTGGGTGCAAGGGAGTTACTGTTTACAGGGACGGCAGCCGGGAAGAGCAAGTCCTGACAGTGGGTGCCAGGGCAGATTCCACCCTTGGGTTGGGTGGATCTGAGCACGGGGAAGATGAAACCGGTTCAGGTTCAGGTAAAAAGGCCGGGGTTAACGGAGTTTGGGGCAGGATCAGGCCAATTGAACGCCCTGATACTCTTGAAGGGTTTACCACAGCTAAAGAGACTCCAGTGGGCAAATTATTCCTTACTCTGAATACTCTGGACGGGCATCCTGTTGAGCTTTTTGCCCAGATTGGCAAAGCAGGCAGCGATGTGGCTGCTTTCACCGAAGCCATTGCAAGAATGGTATCAATAGCCTTGAGGTCCGGGGTGGATCCCCAGGAGATTGCCGACCAGCTTATGGGTATAGGCGGTTCAAGGAGCATAGGGTTTGGCCCCAACAGGGTCCGCTCGGTGCCCGATGCCATGGGCCAGTTTATTGATGAGTATGTGAATCATATGAGAAAACCGGAAGGTGAGTCTGAAGACGAACCTCACCCTCATCAAGATGAACTGCCCCTTCTTCCGGGAAAGAAGTTTAGCCTTTGCCCGTCGTGCGGCACATGGAACCTGGTTCACGTAGAAGGGTGCCTAAAGTGCCTGGCGTGCGGGTACAGCGAATGTTGAGATAGGTTTATGTACTGGCATCTCTTGCCTGTTTTCGGTTTCGTTGTCGTGGATATGTTGAACCAGAGAGCAGTTACGTTGCCAAGAACAAAGAGCAGCAGGGACAGGCTGAACTAATACCAGTGTACTGAGAGTATGTAAACACGCTTGTGTACGGGGCGGGATTGTCCCCGCCCCGTCGATTTGGAGGTGTTGTTACTTTGTGCGAGGTACACAAGCCGGTGTGCGATAAACCGCCCGGCCTTCGTGGTTGGTTAGAACGGCCATTATACGTTAAGAATCTGTTGTTCACTGGATTTGCGGCCTGCCTGGCTGTTCTTGCCCTTGCTCCACTTCCAAGCATTAGCCTGTCGGTGGTCTTCTTTGCAGCAGTGTGCCTTGGCATTGGCACAGTGGGTGGGCTGGTGTTCTCCCCGGACGTAAGTAGAACAGGGTCTAATCTGGCGGCCTTCTTCCTTGCCTTCGTCATGCATGGGCTTGTGGCAGCCGCTTCGCTACATGGTGGGTACTACCCACGTATGCTTGCTGGTTCTTATCTAGGTGAGGCCAACCGTATTTCGGCGTGGTTTGTGATTCTGGAGTGGGGAGCGATCATGGTGCTCGGCCGCTTTTTCGCGTCTGAAAGGCGTCCTGCCGTTCCCACGTGGTGGGTGGCCGGCACGCTGCTGTTTCTTGCAGTGGCAATCGCTGTCAGCCTTATTGAATTATGACATTTGATAAGAAAATGACATCGGGTTATAATGGTGTCAGCGGTCTGATAAATGTCACAAGTGGAACGGAGATGAGGTTTTGGGTTCTCATAATTACAGTACAGGTCATGATTTGAGTGAGGAGAGGGTTCGAATGTCCGAAGGCGGACGGATCGTAATCCCTCAGAGGTTTCGTGAAGCCCTCGACGTCAAACCCGGTGATGAGCTGGTTTTGCATCTGGAAGGGAATTGCCTGCGAGTATGTAGCATCAAAGAAACTATACGCCAGGCCCAGGCTGTCGTAAGAAGTTATGTTGCAGAGGGCCGTTCGCTGGTTGATGAGTTAATCCGTGACAGAAAGCGTGAGGGAAACCGTGAATAGCCCCTGTGTGCTGGATGCTTCGGCAGTTCTCGCCCTTTTGAACCGCGAGACAGGTGCCGGGATTGTAGAGGAAGCTTTAGTTTCCGGAGCTGTAATAAGTTCCGTTAACTTGTCCGAAGTAGTGGCTAAACTTATCGATGTGGGACTGAGCCCCGATGAGACCGGCTGGATCATCTCAGGGCTTGGACTTAGAATTGAGAGTTTTGATAGCAGGCAAGCATATGAAGCCGGGATTCTTCGTTTATCCACCAAAGAGCTGGGCCTCTCACTGGGTGATCGTGCTTGTATGGCATTGGCAGTCACCCTTGGGTTCCCCGTGCTCACCGCTGACCGTTCTTGGGTTGAGGTTGACTTGCCTGTGGAAATCCGGGTTATCCGGTAGGTATTCGTGCTCTGCTAGTTTGATAGTCTTAGATCGCACCCCAAGAAGGTATAGGGAAGTGAGGTTCCTTCGCAGTCATTGGCTGGTTTTTGTGATAGTGCTCGCGGTGATTGTATTGGGTTCGATGATCGTCTGGTATGATTCAAAGATAGAACTTATTGCTACACCTAGCAGATGCTCTGCTTTCGCTTATATACCAAAAAGGATCTTCCGCATCTATGTCGAATCTTTCATTAATTGCACATTGTGAACACTATTTTCACTGTGTGAAAATAGTGGCGTGCTGAGGGGCTATCAGTAACTTACCGGCATGGATTTGTGCAAGGTTGATCTGTGCCATTGAAAGGAGAGATTTCATTGTTCAAAGGCATCTTTGCTCCAATTCCGACCCCTTTTATAGACGAAGAGATTGCTTACAGCAACCTGGAAGAAAACCTTGCCAAGTGGGGCAATACAGGCCTTTCAGGAATCGTAGTTTTGGGTTCCAATGGCGAACAACCGTATGTTGATGAAGATGAGAAAGTTGAACTCTGGGCTTTTGCACGGAAACACTTTCCCAAAGACAAGATGATTATTGCAGGTACAGGGTGTGAAAGCACAAGAGCTACTGTTAGGATGACAAAAAGGGCTGCTGATGCAGGTGCGCAAGCAGCACTCATTATCTCACCTCACTACTTCAAAGCAAGCATGAAAGATCCTGCCCTGGAACAGTACTACCGGGACGTGGCAGACAGCTCCCCGATCCCTGTCCTTCTTTACAACATGCCCGGAAACACAGGGCTCAACATGACTCCTCCCCTGGTAAAAAGGCTGTGCACCCATCCCAATATCAAAGGGATCAAGGACTCAAGCGGTAACATAGTTCAGATATCTGAAATATTAAGGGATGTCCCTGAGGATTTTGCAGTTTTCGCAGGTTCAGCCAGTTTCCTCATGCCTGCCCTGGTGATGGGCGCAAAGGGAGGCACTCTGGCATCGGCAAACGTCGTTCCGGATTTGTGTGTGAAAATCTATGAGTTAGTCAACGAAGGCAAGCTCGATGAAGCGCGAACCATTCAAAAGAGCATTCTGAAACTCAATTCTCTTGTGACAGCCAGATACGGCGTTGCAGGGCTGAAAACTGCCCTTGATATGATAGGGTATTTTGGCGGCTTGCCCAGAAGGCCTACTTTACCGGTTGGCGATAAGGAAAGAAAAGAAATCAGAGCCACCCTGGATGAGCTGGGGCTTTTGTGAAGCAATGGATTCAAAAGGCAAGGACGTGACGACACCCTGCTCAAGCGGCAGACCATTACATTTAGCTTCTTGCCAGACCAGGGACATCCAAAGCCATAAGATTTGTGTCAAGGGAAATGGGAGAGATAATTGTTTCCGGCGGCGCGTCAGACGTTTTAGGTGCTGCCGCTGCTTGCATGAAGGATGATCTTATCCATGTTTTGGAGGAATGGAATCTGTGATTGTACGTTCCGTGGAAAGGGCAGTAAAAGTATTGAGTGCTGTAATTGAGGCTTCTGAACCGGTTTCTCTTACTGATGTAGCCTCTAAAACCGGACTTCCTGTAGCCACAACAAAGAGGTTTCTTGATACTCTCACAAAGACGCTAATACTCAGTAAAAGAGGCAGATTGTACAGCCCAGGGATTAGGTTGTTTGAGATAGGCAAAAAGACTGAGCAACGGATGGATCTGGTTCCGGCGGCCATGCCTTACCTTGTAAAACTACGCGACAATGTGGGCGAAAGCGCTAACCTTGCAATTCTCGACAAGACAGACGTGGTATATTTGGCGTCTGTCGAATCACCCAGGATGATGAGGACCTTTACCGTGCCCGGTGCAAGGATTCCGGCTCATTGCACCGGCGTAGGCAAAATTCTGTTGTCCGGGCATTCCGATGACCGGCTGAGGAAATTGTATGAGTCTTGTGTACAGGGTGACTCTGGAGAATCCGGGGATAGTCAGAGTTTAGTCCATGCAAAACTGGAAAGGTTTACGTCCAATACAATAGACTCAGTTGACATGCTCATAAGGGAGATCAAGAAAGCGAGAAGACTAGGCTATGCTACAGACGAGGGCGAAAGGGAAGAGGGAGTAGTGTGCATAGCGGCGCCTGTAAGAGACTACTCTGGAAGCATAGTAGCCGCGGTGAGTATTTCAGGGCCGGCCTACAGGTTGGACAGGGATGGCAAATTGAAAGCCAGGGCGTACGTGGTTAAGTGCGGACAGGACATATCCCGGAGCCTTGGAGGGACATCTAAAGGAGAAAATCCTGGTAGGTAGTGTTAAGCCATTAGAATACAGGAAAGAATGAAAGGAGATACCCAGATCATGAACGCAAGAAATCCAAAACCTAAACTCTTACTCGGGCCGGGCCCCAGCAACGCAGACCCTCGTGTACTGAGGGCGCTTTCAGAGCCGACTCTGGGCCACCTGGATCCGGATTTTGTGGCCATCATGGACGAAACCACTGAGCTTTTGCGATATGTTTTCGGAACCAGAAACGAACTCACCATACCCATTTCGGGAACTGGGTCAGCCGGCCAGGAGACAGCAATAGTCAATTCGGTGGAACATGGAGATAAGGCAATTATCTGCGTGGCAGGGGTTTTCGGTGAGCGAATGGTGGATATGGCCCAGCGTGCCGGGGCTACAGTTATCCGGGTGGATGCGCCCTGGGGACAGATTATTAACCCTGACGACGTCAGAAAAGCAGTAAAGGAAAACCCTGACGCAAAAATAGTAGGGATTGTTCATGCAGAGACTTCTACCGGTGTACTCCAGCCTCTCGAGGAAATCGCCGGGATAGCCCACGAAAAGGGTATGCGGATAGTAGTTGATGCTGTAACATCCCTTGGCGGCGTAGAGGTACCTGTTGACAAATTGGGCCTGGATTTTGTATATTCGGGCACCCAAAAATGTTTGAGCTGCCCGCCCGGGTTGGCGCCTATAACCGTAGGGGAGAGGGGCCTTGAGTTTATCAGAAGTCGCAAGACCAAATGCCAGAGCTGGTACTTGGATTTATCTATGATCTCCCGGTACTGGGGCGGGGAGCGGTTTTATCACCATACTGCGCCTGTAAATATGATCTATGCCCTTAATGAAGCATTGAGGATTATCAAAGAAGAGGGATTGGAAGCCAGGTGGGCAAGGCACAGGCTCAACCAAAAGGCACTCATTGCCGGGCTGGAGGCCATGGGTATGAGACTTGTTGTGAAACCCGAGTATCGCCTGCCAAGCCTTACCACCGTATATTTCCCTGAAGGGGTAGAGGATGCTCTGGCAAGAAAGAGGCTCCTTGATGAGTTCAGTATTGAGATTGGTTCTGGCCTTGGAGTATTTAAGGGCAGAGTGTGGCGCATAGGCCTGATGGGGACCAACTCGACCAAAGGCAGTGTGCTTACTTTCTTTGCTGCCCTTGAGGATATTCTCGTATCCATGGGGGCAAAGATTCCTGCCGGTGCCGGGCTGCAAGCTGCCTCGGCAGTATACAGGTAGAATCGCCGGCCGGCACAAACCTGGTTAATCATGAACTGTGAAGTTGTCGTTGTTTCCATAGAGTTTTACCGGGATAGGTGCAATGGTTATTGAAATCGCGCAGGCTGTTCTCGGTTCAGGCCCCGCCTGGCTGAGGTACAGCCTGTGCAATGTCATCAAGGTCAGTTGTGAAGCGGGCAGGGGGAAGGCTTCTGAGAATAGTCCTGCCGTATGCCTTGGTGATAAGCCTCGAATCAAGTATTACAACTGCTCCCCTGTCAGTTTTCGAACGTATGAGGCGGCCGAAGCCTTGCTTCAGTTTCAGTGTAGTAACCGGTAACGAATAATGGGCAAAAGGATTGAGCCCCTGGGCTTTCCAGAGTTCATCCCTCGCCTGCATTACAGGGTCGTTTGGAACAGGAAAGGGTAGTTTAGCAAGGACTACGCATGATAAGGCTTCACCTGGAACATCTACACCTTCCCAAAAAGAATCCAGCCCCATGAGCACGGCATTTCCCCTATTTTTAAATTCTGCAAGCAATGCTTCTCTGGACATTTCGCCCTGCACCAGAACTGGATAACCCTTTTCTTCTATCCGGTCTCTGGTTATCTGGCTGACTGTTTCCAGTGCCTTTTTCGATGTAAAGAGGATGAAAGACCTTCCTTGTACCAGGTCTGCGATTTGAAGAACTGCCTCAGCCACGTAGTCATCAAAAATCGGGCTGTTAGGCTCTTTCCCGCGGTTGTCTGCCGGTACGCAAAGGCAGGCCTGATTGGGGTAATCAAAGGGAGACCCCACAATTGCTTCTGCTGCATCTATCTCGAGAAGCCGTTTTATATATTCAAAAGAGCTCCCGGTAGACAGGGTAGCCGAGGTCAAGATTGCTGAAGGTAGCACAGACCACAGGTTTTCTCTAAGGTAAGAACCCACTTCTAAGGGCGAGCTATTCAGGGTTACCTGACGCTGCCTGCCCCTTTTTTCCAGTTCAGACCAGTAGACAAAAGAGTCGCCGTCGCCTTCGAGGGTATTGATGTTTTCGATTTTGCCGGCAATTGCCAGAAAACGCCTGGCAAGGGCATTAACCTCAAATCGCTCCTCGTCAGATAGATCAAAATCTGTCCAGGCTGTAATCACTTCAGAAAAGTTCCTGAGGGATTCAACAATGCTTTCATCAATTGTCTGAGGCTCTCTCAATCTGTATTTATCCCTGCCGAAGTTGATGTAGGGGCGTGTCTGGCGTCTTCCTGAGGATTTGCTTCCACCGTAAAGCACACCAGGGTCCAGGTTTGCAAGAGTCTTGTGGAGAAGATCCAGTAAGTGCTGTAGTGCAGATTCTATTCTTTCCCGTTCGCCTCCTGGCAGTAATTTGGAAAAAGGTTCCCGGGAAGCCATTCTCAAAGCATCATCAGACAAACGTTTAAGGTGGTTATATCCTACGTCAAAGGTTAGGCTGTCCCTGAAGACTCCTTCAAGATGATGAGCTTCATCAAATATCACTGCCTCGTGTCCGGGAAGAAGCAAAGTCTTGCCTGCAGTATCCTGATAAAGTCTCAAATGAGCCGCGAAAAGGGCATGATTGACAACAATCAGATGGCAGCTTTCAAGGTATTTTCTTTGCTTGTGGTAATGACATGTCTCACGGAAAGGGCACTTTGCAGACATGCACCTGTCGCTCTCGGAGCAAAGATTGCTCCAGGTAGAATCGGCTACATGAAAAGGCAGTTCCTCCCGGTCTCCGTTCCAGGCACCTTCGTCTATTATGGTGGAAAGCCGTTGAAGTTTCTTTTCCTCTTCCTTGGCTTCAAAAAGCTGAAGGTTTTTCAACGTATCTTCATAGACCCGGTTCCACTTTCTAAGGCATAAATAATGGCTCCGTCCTTTGAACAGAGCGTAATTCAGGGTACCTCTGCCCTGAGTATCCTCAAGAATCTGAGCAACCATGGGAATATCTTTGCCAACCAGCTGTTGTTGAAGATTTACTGTGTGGGTTGATACAATTATCCTCTTTTTATTCGTCAGACACCAGTAGGCAGCAGGAAGCAGGTATGCCAGGGATTTTCCCACACCTGTCCCTGCTTCTACAAGCAGATGGCCTCCTTTGGCCAGAGAATCCCAAACCAGAAGTGCCATTTTCTGCTGCTGTGGCCTTTCTTCAAAACCGGGGATCAAAGACGATATTGAGCCTCGGCTTTGAAAGGCATCTATTAGAAACCGCCTGGTGTCTTCAGACGTATGCGTAAGTGAGAACCCTTCTTTCAGGCCAGAATCCTCCCGGTCATTGTTAGTAGCACTGTATTGCATTGGTCTGTGCTCGTCTTACCGGCAACATTCTATCATGAGTCTAGCCCTATTTGCCTCCCCGGTTGTTGTTTCCCTGGGTTCCTTTAGCTTTAGGGTTCTTATCCTTGGCCTGTTTATGTTTAGGGCTTTTGGCCTTTTTGACGTCATCTACCCACTTTGTGGTTATTTTAGACAGGTGGTCCTTTTCCTGTCTAGAGTCTTTGTTTTTCATCTTATCGATGCCAGGCCGGGGAATAGTGTCTTTGAAATTGCCCTTATCTTTTGATTGCCCTGGTGGTTCTTTAGGTTTAGAACCTTGATCAGGTTGGGTTTGTCTTTGGTTGCCGTTGTCCTTTTGCCCTTGCTCTGGACTGTCCGGTTCAGTGGATTTCTCACTGTTATCTTTTACATCTTGGCTGGCTGCCCTTTCCGAAGGTTCTTCAAAAAGAGCCCACAGCGCCGCCCTTGCTGCTGAGATCTTCAACTCCTTGGCAGTCTCTCGTATTTGGTTGTCGAGCCTTACATGGTTAACGGCAGCAGCGCCTGTTTGTGGTTTCGGGACGGTCGAAACGGGTTGATCGTTTTTCTTGGGCTGAGGCCCTTTAGGGGCATCTTTGTGATTTTTGGCAGCATCTTTGGCAGCCTTCTCGGCTCTTTTCGCTGCTTCTCTGGCGGCTTTTTCTGCAGCCTTTTCAGCATCCTTCAAAATCTTTTTTTCAAGAGCATCTATGGGTGAGTCTTCTTTGACCGGGATAATTCCGATTATCACCTCTGATTCCTGGTCATTGTCCCTTGTCTTCAAAAGGGCTTTAACAGCGTAATCCACAGTCTTCATGTGTAGATCATGGTCGGTTATTGCTTCTTTGCCTTCTTCGTCAAAGCATGTAACCGACTTTATTAATCCCTTATCGTTTACTTCCAACTCAAGACTCCCGGGAGAGTCGACAAGGTCAAGGGTTACCCAGGCAAAGGCCGGCCGGGCTTCAAGATACTCGGCATATCCGAAGAAGGATATGAAGAGAATCAATGAAGCAACCAAGGCGACCGGAATCAGGCGTTTCTTAAAAGACCCGGCCAAAACTTGCCTCCAGGAATGCCAGGAACAGGCAGGTGCCTGTGAGAGATAGGCAAGAGAAACCTGTTCCCCAACCATATACTCACACCTTTTGATAGGCAACTCAAGAAAACGCCCGTCAGAGGTTAGAACCGTAATCCGGTTCCGGGCTTTTTCAACTATTATGCACTTACCAGCCGACATCGGCGACACCACCTTATTCAGAAACCTCCAGGAAACTTTCTAAACTAGGGTAATTGCCCGACATGGCAATTGCCACTGCCGTTATGTACACTTTTTGTCTATCTACTGTCTTCTTGGAGACACGGTCCTTTTCCGGCATGAGGGATAGCAGCTCATCGGCTGGAATCTGATGCGTCTTAAAAAAACCGGCCCTGAGTTCATCGTTCTTGGCGATGATACTGGCCATCAACATTGCTCGCTGACGGGCGTCTTTATGCTTGGGAGTAGAGCTAATTACCTGTCTTAGAGTCAGGCCGAATTCCTTCAATACTTCTTTCCAGTTTTCAATGTCGTCCCTGCGTTCAACGGCTTCTTGCCAATCCAGGGTTGAATAGCTCAAGCTGGACGGATCCCACTGGCAGTTGTCCCTGTCCTCATACGGGTTTAGCGTTGAAAAAGGTATTTCACGTTGCCTGGCCTCTTTGCGATAATAGTCAATCAGCCTCCGCTTAATAACTGTGGCAGCAAAGGCAAGAAAACCAGGACGGGAGCTTTTAAAGGCGTCAATGGCCTCGTTAAACGCAGAAAGAGCAACACTTGCTTCGTCATCTTCGCCCAGGGTAACATAGCGTCGAACACATGAAGCGGCAGTTTTGAGAATAAAGGGCGTATAGTCGCGGATGAGGTCATCCCGTGCCTGGATATCACCATCCCTGGCACGGGCAACCCGCGATTCAACCGGTTCATGTTCAGTTTTGTTTGTTAATTTTAGAGTCAATACCGCGTTCACCATTTGAGGCTTTCGCTTCACCTGCTTTCAAATCCTGCATCCGTAAAACCCCGCCTATCTCTTATTCCCTGTTAAAACGGCTATATTGCCCGCTGTGTATGAATCTCACCATAAATATCGAAGCGTAGGAAATCTTTCTGGAAAAGGGGTGCACAAGGAGGAATTGTCTGTGGGTGTGGCATATATATGTAAAAAGCATATATATGTATGTGCAGCATTAGACGGGATGCCGAGGAAAGGGGGAGATTGTGTTGACATCCAATGGACATGAAAAGCGCCAGAGCGAAGAATCCGTTACCTTGAATACAGCTCATACAGGACAGACACACAGGGGAGAAACACACAGGGGCCATCATTGCAGGCCTCATTCGGGACGCCCGGATTGTGTTGTCCGGCCCGAAGGGTTTATGGAACCATGCCTCTTGCTGCTCTTGACCGAAAGCACGTCTTACGGCTATGACCTGATTTCCCGTTTGCAGGAATTCGGATTTGGAGACAATCAAGACCCGGGGATGGTATACAGGCAATTACGGAAATTGGAGCGGCGTGAGATGATTGAATCCCAGTGGGATACCTCGGGTGCAGGGCCGGCAAGAAGGGTATACAGGATGACTGCCGATGGCCATGAACTGTTATCGGTATGGATTCGAACCATAAGGGCGAATATCGATGTACTCTCAAGGTTCCTGGAACGGTATGCGAGGACAGGCCCGCAACAAGAATATGGGAACAAAGACACTTAATTGTGATAATATTTCGTGTGACGATATTACCGGTTCAATAAGTAAATGCATGCTATCATTCAATGGCAGGAGGGAAGCACATGAATGTCCTTCGAAGGCTCCTACGGTTTGCAGCTCCTTACTGGAGAAGGTATCTGCTTTCATTTTGCCTGGTATTCGGCATATCTGCTTTAAATCTGTTGCAGCCTATGGTGATAAGGTGGGTTATTGACGGCATCCTTGAAACCAGCCGCTATCACCTTTTAGCATACGGTGCTCTTGGCATATTGGGTGTTGCTGTTATCAAAGGCATACTGCAATTCTTTCAGCGGTTTAGCATGTCCTATGCCGGGCAAGAAGTCGTTTTTGACATAAGAAATACATTATACCGCCACCTGCAGCAACTTTCCTTCAGCTACTACGACCAGGCCCAGACCGGCCAGATCATGTCCCGGGTTACGTCTGACGTTGAAACAGCCCAGAGGTTTTTATCCAACGGTTTAGTTCAGATGGTTTCTGCAGCAGTGACGTTTTTGGCGACATTTACCCTTATGTTATCGGAGAACTGGAGACTGACTCTTATGGCAATGATCCCTGTTCCCTTTTTGGTGTGGCGTGTACAGGTTTATTCGACTCAGGTCCGTCCCATGTTCTGGCATATCCAACAGCAATTTGCGGTGCTTACTGCCCGGCTGCAAGAGAACATAACGGGACAGAGGGTCGTTAAGGCTTTTGCCAGGAAGAATTACGAACTTGAGAAGTTTGAAAAGGACAATATGGAACTTTTGGCCCGGAACGTGAAGACTGAAAGACTCTCGGCTATGAACTGGTCCCTAATGCGATTGCTTACAGAGACGTCCCTTGCCATAATTCTTTGGTACGGAGGAGGCCAGGTTATGGCAGGCAATCTTACCTTTGGGACACTGGTGGCTTTCAACATTCTCCTCGGGCAGCTGGTAGGCCCAATACGAATGCTTGGGTTTTGGGTGAGCCTTGCTCAAAGAACAGTTGCATCAGGTGAAAGGATATTCGAGATCCTTGACACTAAGGCCGACGTGCAAGACCAAAAGGGTGCCAAACCCATAAAACAGATAAGGGGCAGAGTGACTTTTGAAAACGCAGGTTTTGCCTATGATGGGGAGAATATGGTCCTTGAAGCCATAAATCTGGATGTTGCCCCCGGTGAAACCATCGCCATACTTGGGGGCACCGGTTCAGGTAAATCGACTCTTATTAACCTGATACCCAGGTTTTATGATGTTACTGAAGGCCGCATACTCATTGACGGAGTCGATATTCGGGAAGTTACCCTGGAAAGCCTGAGGGCTCAAATCGGGATCGTTACCCAGGAAACATTCCTTTTTTCGGCTTCATTGCGGGACAATATTGCCTACGGAAAACCCGGCACTACTGACATCGACATTATGAATGCTGCTAGGGCGGCACATATAGATGAGTTTATCTCGAGCCTGCCCGATGGATACGATACTGTAATCGGAGAAAGGGGAGTAGGGCTTTCAGGAGGGCAAAAGCAAAGGGTGGCTATTGCAAGGGCTCTTCTAATGGATGCCAGGATACTTTTACTTGACGAATCTACTTCAAGTGTAGACGTAGAGACTGAGATGAGAATACAGGAAGCCTTTTCCAGGCTCCTTGAAGACAGGACAGCATTTGTTATCGCACAAAGGCTCTCTACAGTAAGAAATGCAGACAGAGTGATTGTTCTGGATAATGGCAGCATTGCTGAAGAAGGTACCCACGAGGAGCTGTTGAAAAGGGGCGGCATTTATACCTCCATTTACAATTTGCAGTTCAAAGCCCAGGAAGAAGAGTTCAATGAATGTGAACATGTTCTACTGAGAAATGTCGGAAATCAGGGAGGTGGGCAGTAATGGGAAGGCGTTATGGAAGATTCGACGTTGGTGACATAGACCTTAAAGACGTAGACTTCAAAAACGTACCGAGGCTGAAAGAGTTTGTTATTCCTTTCAAACGGTATTTATCTGCCGCGCTAATTCTAGCCATTATCATTTCGCTCTTGAGCACTGTTGGCCCCCTGCTTGTAAGGAGAGCTATAGACCGGGATATACCTGCAGGTAACGCTGAAGCACTGGCCAGGACCGCCCTAACCTACCTTTTTATCATGATTTTCATTGAGATTCTGCGTTTCAGCCAGCGATATGTTATGTCGTGGACAGGCCAGAATATGCTTTATTCTATGAGGCGCAAATTGTTTCTCCACCTTCAAGACCTTGGCCTTGATTTTTACGACAGTTTACAGGTCGGACGGATAATGTCCCGAGTAACCAGCGACGTTGAATCACTAAACCAGCTCATATCTTCCGGCGTACTTGAACTATTAAGTGATTTGGTTACTCTGATTGCCATAATGGTAATTATGTTACGGATGAATGTAAAACTTGCCCTGGTTACCCTGGCAGTTGTTCCCCTTTTGTTTACTGTAGTTTGGAGTCTTAGATTGAGAATGACCAGGGCCTATCACAAAGTCAGGCGAAGAGTGGCGGATATTAACGCCAACCTTCAGGAATCGATATCAGGAATGAGGATTGTGCAGGCGTTTTCCCGGGAGGACGTAAACGCGGAAAAATTTAGCGATACAAACTACCAGAGTCTTCAGGCACAACTTGAGGCGGCAAAGTTGCATGCCCTGTTCCATCCAATGGTTGATGTTATAAGCGCACTTGGGTCGGCTTTGATCGTTTTTTATGGCGGCCTTCGAATGTCCTGGTTGGATCCGGGTATTACTGTTGGCACTATAGTTGCTTTCTTGAACTACATGACCCGGTTCTTTTGGCCCATAAGGAATTTGACCGAAATGTACAACTTGCTCCTGCAGGCAGGAGTATCGTCTGAAAGGGTATTTGAAATCCTCGATACCCGGCCCAATGTCAAAGACAAAGAAGGCGCATCGGAACTGGAGAGTGTGAAAGGCCATGTTGAATTTCAAGATGTAGTATTTGGGTATGACCCCGAAATGCCTGTACTCCACGGGATCAGTATTGAAGCCAAACCTAATGAGACAATTGCTCTGGTAGGTCCGACAGGCGCAGGAAAGAGTTCAATCATTAATCTGCTTTGCAGGTTCTATGACGTGCAGGAAGGAAGAATTTTGATAGACGGTGTGGATGTTAGGGATGTGACAATCGAATCTCTTAGAAGGAACTTTGGTATTGTCTTGCAGGATACGTTTATTTTTTCGGGTACTGTGGGTGACAACATAAGATACGGCCGCCTTGAGGCTACTGATGAAGAAGTTGAAGAAGCTGCAAAGATTGTCGGAGCCCACGATTTTATCAGTCGCTTACCTGAAGGCTATGATACTCAGGTTCGGGAGCGTGGTTCGAGATTGTCCGTAGGACAGCGTCAATTACTGTCATTTGCCAGGGCACTTTTGGCTAATCCCAGAATCTTGGTTTTAGACGAGGCTACTTCGTCAGTCGATGCTTACACAGAGTTTTTGATTCAGCAGGCTTTAGAGAGACTCTTTGAGGGCAGGACCTCAATCGTCATAGCTCACAGGCTCTCTACCATACGTAATGCTGACCGGATCTATGTGATAGAAGATGGCCAGGTAAAAGAGGCCGGCAATCACGAAGAACTCATTAAAAATGAAGGGCTCTACAAATCCCTTTACGAGAAGCAGTTTACAAGCCTATCTATGGCAGAAGGTGCGTGAAACGTGAGGGCCTTACGGACTGTCTCCCTGTGTTTCAGCCTCGGTGAAACGTTAGGGCCGTCCCCGTGTTTCACGTTTCTTTTTCGCCACCAGACCCCGAATTGTCAGATAGGATCTATGAAATCCAACGATCAGGCCAACTATGAGCCCAATTGGTGTGTATATGTGTGATGAGCTTCCTTTGTCCATAAGTGAACCAATATACAATCCCAGTAAGGCCGATGCGATCAGAGAAAAGCCTAGGCTGAAAATTATTCCCGCGATGGGGAGGAATCCGCCATTCGGTTTCTTGTTCATGTTTGCCACCTGCTTTTCGGCAAGTTATCTGCCCGAGTTTATTATAGCGTCTTGTTCCTTCAGTCCAAAAGATTACTATAGTCTTTTGTTTCGGCTACAATATAGGTAAGATCCAAGAAGGTATTCTTAGGCCCGATACAGAAGTGACATGATGGCCATTGTGCTATACAGGCAATTAAACATGTTGGAGGTATGAGGTTATGAAACTGTCAGCACGTGCTTGTTCCATTGGTGCCTCGCCGACACTGGCGCTTGACGCCAAAACGAAAACCCTGATACGAGAAGGCGTAGATGTGATCAGTTTTGGTGTTGGAGAACCGGATTTCGACACCCCTGATCACATTAAGAATGCTGCTATAGAATCAATCAATGCGGGATTTACCAAATATACTCCTGCATCAGGAATTGCCGAACTCAAAGAAGCAATTTGCGCCAAATTCAAGAAAGACAACAACCTTGAGTACAAACCTTCGGATATCCTGGTATCATCCGGCGCGAAGCATTCGATTTATAACGCGGTCCAGGTCTTGTGTGATGAAGGGGACGAAGTGATTGTTCCCGCCCCGTACTGGGTCAGCTATCCTGAAATGGTCAATCTTGCAGGAGGGAAACCTGTGATTTTGACCGCGGGTATTGAATCAGGGTTCAAAGTGACTGCAGAACAGCTGGAGAAAGCAGTGACACCGAAAACCTCTTTACTGATTCTCAATACTCCGTCTAACCCCACAGGAGCCATTTACACCAAAGAAGAACTGGAGAAAATTGCTGAGGTTTGTGTAAAACACAATATCGCAGTGATCTCAGACGAAATCTACGAGAAACTGGTATATGAAGGGGAGCATGTTGCCTTTGCATCGATAAGCCCGGAGGCAAAGGCGATTACAGTTACAGTAAACGGAGTCTCAAAAGCATACGCAATGACAGGTTGGAGAATCGGTTACGCAGCAGGGCCGGAGAAGGTCATAAAAGCCATGAGCAATCTTCAGAGCCATTCGACTTCTAATGCTGCGTCTATTTCTCAGAAAGCGGCTTTGGCAGGATTGACAGGCCCCCAGGAGCCCCTTGAGGCAATGCGTGTCGAGTTTAAGAAGCGAAGAGATTACATGGTAAAACGTCTTAATGAGATGCCTGGATTCAAGTGTTTGACACCTCCCGGAGCTTTTTATGTGTACCCTGATGTTTCCGAGATTATTGGTAAGAAACTTTCAGGGAAGATTGCTACAGATGATTCAGCTCTTGCAGACATCTTGTTGGACGACGCAAGGATCGCCGCAGTTCCCGGAAAGGCGTTCGGTACTAAGGGGAATTTGAGATTCTCATATGCTACTTCTATGGAGAAGATTGAGGAAGGCCTGAACCGGTTGGCTGCAGTACTCAAGACTTTGGAATGATTCCCGGGGATTAAAACTTCACCGGACTTGAACCCGGAGTATGAAACCATGTTGGACAGTCCTGTGAGCGGTGGTTTCACAGTCACGGCTTAACTGTCTTACCAGGGTAAATTGCCGGTACAGCAGATGGAACGTGCCAGGAAATGGTGTCTGCTGTACCGGTTATTGTACAAGCAGCAAAAAGTAAGGAGAAGCTTATTGAAATGCTCGGATCATTTAAGGGCGTGCAGGTGGCTATAGTAGGAATGGGCAGGTCAAACAGGGCCCTTTGCCGGTATCTTCTCAAAGAAGGGGCATTGATTACATGCTTTGACCTTAAGGCCCCGGAAGAACTCGGTGAGACCTATGAGGAGTTTAGCAAGCACGGCATAATTTGGAGCCTTGGAGAGGGATATCTTGATGGCCTCCCTGATTACAAGTATATTTTTCTGACCCCGGGAATGAAAAAGAACAAGCCTCAGATACTCAGGGCAAAGAAAAACGGAGCTGTTATTTCTACCGAAATCGCTCTTTTTCTTGAAAGGTGCAGAGCCAGGATCGGAGGCGTGACCGGGAGTGCAGGAAAAACTACGGCTTCTACATTGTCAGGACAGATGCTCCGGGAAAGCCTGCCTGGCACCAAGGTGTATGTAGGTGGGAACATAGGGTCGGTTCTTATTGAAAAAGTAGATGAGATACCTGAAGATGCAATAGTCATCCTTGAACTGTCAAGTTTTCAGCTGCAGCTTTGCAGCAGGAGCCCTCAGAGGTCTTTGTTTTTGAACATACGGCCAAATCATCTTGATATTCACGAGAGTTTCCAGGAATATGCGGCCTCCAAAAAGAATATCTTCCGTTTTCAGACCAGGGATGATTGGGCTTTTCTCAATTACGATGAACCTGGAGTCAGGGCCATGGCCCATGAATGCCCTGGAAATACAGGCTTCTTTTCTTTGACTCCTCCTGATGCCAAAATACCGGACGGTAGATCAGGCCCGTGGGCCTGGCTGGAAGGAGATGATCTTGTATACGATTCAGGTGATAATACAGGGCCTGTACAGGTAGGCAGGAGAGGTGACTTCCTGGTTCCCGGAAATCACAACATTTCAAATGCCCTCGGGGCGGTGCTTCTTTCTATTAGCCTTGGAGCAAATCTTGAAGGAATCAAAAAGGCCGTTACGTCATTCAAGGGGGTTGAGCATAGAATCGAGTACGTTTGCGAAACCGGCGGAGTGAAGTTTTATAATGACTCTATTGCTACTTCCCCTGATCGCACTATTGCTCTTATTGAATCTATGCAAGACCCTGTCGTGCTCATAATGGGAGGTTACGACAAAGGGCTGCCTTTTGATGAATTGGCTGATAAGGTGGTTGAAAAGAGATGTAAAGCAGTCCTTCTTGGGGCTTGTGCTGACAAGATCGAAGAATCTATAAAAAAGGCCTGGATGAAGTCAGCATCACAAGGCAGCCAGGAAAGTCCCGTGGCCAGGGCTTCCAGCCTGCAAGAAGCGGTCTGCCTTGCTAAATCCATGGCCTGTCCCGGAGGTTCGGTAGTTCTTTCTCCTGCATGTGCAAGTTATGACATGTTTTCTGATTTCGAGGAACGAGGACGTACATTCAAGAGCATGGTCCATGCTCTTGAATGGGCGGAGTCTGAGTAAACCTCTCGTACCTGCTGTTTGATAGGTTTGTTCGTCTATACTGTTTCATAAGCGTAGTTTCGCGGTATTCTGACGTACTTGAATACACAGAAATTAGATTGGGGCAAAAAATGCAAACAAAACAGGAGAAAAATAGGATTATGCATGAGCGGAGCCACAGCGACGAGAATCACCGGAGTCAAGATTGCTCAGGGAAGGTGGCCGGCAGGGATTCAATGAAGGATGATATCCTTTATTTGTACGACACTATGAACCGGCTTTATCCCGGCGCCTATTCTGTTTTGCTTGAGTCCTCCCGTGGCAATCCCATTGATGTTCTTGTAGCAACCATATTGTCTCAGGCCACCAACGATACCCTCAGTGCCCGGGCTTTTACGGAGCTGAAATCACGTTTCCCTGATTGGGAGAGTGTTCTCAGCCAGGATCCGGCATGTGTAGAAGAGGCTCTTGCTTGCGGTGGACTCCACCGTGAAAAGACCAGGAAAATACGTGGCGCGTTGGGGAAGATAAAAGAAGAGTTCAACGAGATCACTCTGGACCCTTTATTTGATTGGACAAAAGAGCGTTCTTTTGAGTATTTGACTTCCCTTCCGGGAGTGGGGCCCAAGACAGCCGCCTGTGTGCTTGTTTTCGGATTGGGAAAGCCGGCTTTTCCTGTAGACACACACATTCTAAGAGTGGCAAGACGCCTGGGTTTTGCCGGAGAAAAAGAGTCTGCGGCCTCTGTGCAAGAAACTTTTGAACAACTTGTTCCGGAAGAACTGAAAATGCCCCTGCATATTATGCTCATAGAGCATGGCCGCAAGGTATGTAGTTCACGAAAGCCTAAGTGCCCTTTATGCCCTATCAGTGATATGTGTTGCTTTTTTCAACCACCCAAAGCCTCAAAAACCCAATAAAGGACTTTCTCCAAGAGTGAAGAATTGATTCATATAAGCCGGGGACCAGATTGAGACAAGAGCAAAGGCCTACCTGATATGTGGGACAACAGGCACCTTGGGCTCGGTCCTAGCTTAGTGAGTCTGAATTAGGTTTTTCAGGCGAATACTCGTTCTTGAGGGCAAGTGCCTGTGCATTGTCATATTCGGGTTCATTTCTGAGTTCCTTGCCGCAAGCAGGGCATTTCCAGGTCTTATAATGGGTCGCGGCAGAATAGGAGATCTCTTTGCAATATGGGCAAAACTTCCAGGGCAATGAACTCACCTTCTATGGCAGGATCGTCAGTCACTTTATAGTCTACAAGATAAATGTATCATTTGAAACCGGCGGAGGCAAATAATGGACAGATTTAACCATCTTCATGTACATACTGAGTATAGTCTTCTTGATGGAGCCTGCAGGATTCAGGAACTGTGTGTTTTGGCCAAGAAAATGGGCATGGACTCTCTGGCCATAACTGATCATGGAGCCATGTATGGTGTTGTAAGCTTTTATGATGCATGCACTAACATGGGATTACGGCCTATTATCGGTTGTGAAGTCTATGTTGCCCGGGAGTCAAGGCTTAATAAGACCCATGGCACTAAGGACGAACCGTATCATCTGATCCTTTTGGCTGAAACCCCTGAAGGGTACCGTAATCTCATTAAAATCGCATCCATTGGATTCCTTGAAGGTTTTTACTACAAGCCCAGAGTGGACCGGGAGGTTTTGTCGCGGTACTCTAAAGGGCTCATAGCCCTGACTGCCTGCCTTGACGGTGAGATACCAAGGCTTTTGCGCCATGGTAAGACAGCTGAAGCCCGTAAAAGCCTGGCCACATACATGGATATTTTCGGAAAAGACAATGTATTTCTGGAAGTGCAGCGAAATGGCCTTGAAATTCAGGAAGAGGTCAATCGTGGCCTTGTTAAACTTTCCAGGGGCCAAAGAGTTCCTTTGGTCGCCACTAATGACTGCCATTACCTTACGAAGTCCGATGCCAGGTATCATGAGATCTTGCTGGCAATCCAAACAGGGACCAATATCATGGATCCAGGGCGGCTCCGGTTTCCGGGGAGCGAGTTTTACTTGAAGTCTCCTACAGAGATGACCAAGGCCTTTCAGGATATGCCTGAAGCCATTGCCAACACAGCTTTAATTGCAGACAGGTGCAGGGTTGAACTGGACTTTTCCTCGATCCACTTGCCTGATTACCCGGTACCCGGCGGTGCGACTTCTTTTTCAATTCTTGCCGAAAAGGCCCAGTCGGGCCTGGGTGCCCGTTTAAAAGGGCGAATTGATTCAATAAAGCAGACAAGACTTGATTATGAACTTAGCATGATAGATAAGATGGGTTATTCATCTTACTTTCTCATAGTTGCTGACTTTGTCGCCCATGCAAAGCAAAAGGGCATAGCAGTGGGCCCGGGACGGGGTTCCGCCGCAGGTAGTCTTGTAGCCTATGCTCTGGGTATCACGGGAATAGATCCTGTTGATCACGACCTGGTATTTGAACGGTTCTTGAATCCTGAAAGGGTCAGCATGCCCGATATTGACATAGATTTTCAGGATGACCGCAGGGACGAGGTGATTTCTTATGTCAGCCAGAAATATGGCAGTGACCGGGTGGCACAGATCATTACCTTTGGCACAATGGCAGCAAGGGCAGCAATCAGGGATGCCGGCCGTGCCCTGAATCTTACATATGGTGAAGTGGATAAAATTGCCAAGATGATACCGTCGAAGCCGGGTATCACTATTTCCCGTGCAGTTGAGACAGTGCCGGATATCAGGACGTCTATGGAACGAAGGGAAATTAGGGAACTCATTGAAGCTGCGGAAAAGCTTGAAGGCATGCCCAGACATTCATCGGTGCATGCCGCGGGGGTTGTTATCGGTAAAGGGCCTTTATGGGATTATGTGCCTCTTGCCAGAACCCAGGATGGGGCTATTACTACACAGTATCCTATGGAGGCTCTGGAGGAGCTGGGCCTTTTGAAGATGGATTTTCTCGGGCTTAGGACCCTTACTGTGATTCAGAAAGCGGTAAACCTTGTAAACAGCAATGCCCATACCAACATCAACCAGGACGGTAATCTAAACATTACAAAAGGCGCCGGTTTAGATGGGAAATTAGATATTGAGCACATACCCCTCGACGATAGCAAGGTATATGAAATGCTCTCAAGAGGTGAGTCTCTGGGGGTTTTTCAATTGGAATCTTCATGGGTGAGAGATTTCCTGAAAGAAATGCAGCCAAGGCAGTTTGAGGATATTGTAGCTGCAGTGGCCCTGTGCCGGCCCGGCCCTATGGAGCAAATCCCTGAATACATAAGAGCCAAATTCGGAAGGCCTCATTATCTTCATCCGGTGCTTGAACCTGTCCTCAAAGAAACCTATGGCGTAATGGTTTATCAAGAGCAGATAATGAAAATTGCGAACCGGGTTGCTGGCCTTACTCTCGGTGAGGCAGACATCTTACGTCGTGCAGTGGGAAAGAAAGACAGGGAGCTCCTTTTGGAAATGGAAGATAGATTTATTGACGGTGCTATTAGGCAAGGGATACCCCGAAAAAGCGCAAGGGGGATTTGGGATCTTATCCTGAAATTTGCCAACTACGGTTTCAACAAGAACCACGCTGCACCTTATGCTCTAATCGCCTACCGGACTGCTTACCTTAAAGCCCGGTACCTGTCTCAGTTTATGGCGGCGCTCCTTTCATCGGTCAGGGGCATACAGGGCAAAGTTGGGATATACCTGGATGAAGCCAGGCGTCTGGGTATTGAAATAAGGGGGCCAAGTGTTAACTACAGCATGGTTGAGTTTTCCGTAGAAGATGGGAGCATCAGATATGGCCTTGGTGGAATCAAGAATGTGGGAGAATCTTTGGCCAATGAAATTGTGAGCGAAAGGAAACTTCGCGGCAGATTCGAGTCTGTCGAGACTCTTGCTTCCCGGGTAGGAGGAACTTTGACCAAAAAAGCTCTTGAAAGCCTTATTCAGTCCGGAGCACTAGATGAGATAGGGACTCGTTACTCAAACCTTGACAAAGTAGATGTGGCTTTGAGCCAGAGGGCAAGACAACCTGAACTACAAGTACCCCTTTTTGGAGGATTGGAGCCTATTCAGGAATACCTGCAAGAACAACCCGGTGACAATGGGATGTCCGCCGGTTCTCCTTGCCAGCTATCCCTATTCCCAGGGGAAGGCATGGAAAAGCCTTCCAGGGGGGTGGTAACTTCTACAGGCGAACACTTAACTCAGGAAAAAGAGATCCCATTGGAAGTACGGTTATCCTGGGAGCGGGAACTTTTGGGTATGTACTTCTCAGGACATCCTCTTGACAAGTACGGGGAAGTCTTGAAGAAGCACACAGTGTCGCTTACACGGGTAAGTGAAGTGCCTGACGGGGCCGAAATCACAATTGGCGGAAGGGTTTCGTCGTTGAAAAAGGTAATAACAAGAGCAGGGGAAGAAATGGCTTTTATTTCGATTGAGGATGAATACGACAGTATTGAAGTAATTGTTTTCCCGCGGCTTTGGCAAAATGCCAGGCAATTCCTATCCAAGGATGAGGTGGTGATAGTACGGGGGAAAATAGAGGAGCAAGATGAAATCCGCAGGATCCTTGCAAGAGAGTGTTTTGAGATCGAGAGTTTTGCACGTAATCCGAAATTGGCACATTTTGAGCAACATGGTTGCTGAAAGGGGGGAAGCCCTCAAGTCCCGCTCCGTAATGGGGCGCATGGGCCTGCCTGTGTGGAAAGTTGTCTATGTTGCATCCGGTTGGAAAGAGGCTGAGTATATGAAGAACAGGCTGGCAAGGGAAGGGCTCCTGGTAATGCTTAAAACCTACGGCTCTGAGGATAGGCAGTCGGCCAGATACGTAGAACTTCTTGTTCCCCGGCTCGAGGCCAGGGAAGCTCATTCTATTATCATGCAACTTGTGGGAACTGCCAGGGCATAATGTGAAAATTGGAGTCCTGACCAGCGGCGGAGATGCACCAGGAATGAACGCGGCTCTTCGAGCTGTTGTGAGGCGCGGGATTTCAGCCGGTCAGCAGGTAGTTGGTATTCGCAGAGGTTATGATGGACTTCTCGATGGCGAGATTCACTCTATGAGCATGAGTTCCGTGGCTGACGTCATACACAGGGGTGGGACTATCCTTCATACTGCCAGATCAGAAAGATTCAAGCAGCCTGAAGGCCAGGATTTGGCGGCAGCCCGTATTAAAGGAGCCGGTATAGGCGGCCTGGTAGTTATTGGTGGCGAAGGTTCTTTCAAAGGAATGACTGAGCTTTGCAGAAGAGGGATTAGGGCCATAGGTGTCCCGGCTACAATAGATAATGACATTGCATATACCGATTACTCAATTGGCTTCGATACTGCAGTAAACACAGGACTGGAGGCAGTTAACAGACTCAGGGACACTGCAACCTCCCACGAAAGGATTTTTGTGGTGGAAACCATGGGACGCCACAGCGGGCATCTTGCTCTGGCTGTGGGCCTTGCAGGAGGGGCAGAGAGCATACTCATTCCTGAAAAGCCTGTTGAGATTGAAGAAGTATGTACGAGACTCAAGCGCGGGCTCAACCGGGGGAAGGTTCACAGCATTATCGTGGTGGCTGAAGGGGCGGCCAAAGGGTTTGATGTTGCAAGGAAGGTCCAGGCTTATATAGGAAGCGAGATCAGAGTCACTGTTCTTGGCCATGTACAAAGGGGTGGAACCCCAACTGCATTTGACAGGTTATTGGCATCGAGGCTGGGTGCCAGGGCGGTGGATGCTCTTTGCCAGGGGCATTCTAACGTTATGGCCGGACTGTCGGGCACAGGCCTTGTACTTACTCTAATGGACAAGGTTCTGGCTGAGAAGAAGCAGATCGATATGGAGGTTTACAGCCTGGCAGAGGATCTTGCCAGGTAACGCAGGAGGAAGATGGTGCCAGGTGGTTTTTCGGGTGACGCGGGAAAATTTGCCCTTTCGCAGCATACCCTGATACCAATATTACTGTGGGCTAGTCTAGTGTACAGGCAGATCCAGTGTTTACGACTTAGAAAGTTGGTGAAGAGATGGCAGCCAGGCGGCGCAGGACGAAAATAGTTTGTACAATTGGGCCTTCGTGTGATGACGAAGAGACTGTCTTTAAGATGATATGCGCAGGAATGGATGTTGCACGGTTCAACTTTTCCCACGGAACCCAGGAAGAACATGGCGTTCGAATGGAAACTGTAAGGCGCGCAGCCAGGCGGGCAGGGAGAAGAATTGGGCTTATGTTGGATACAAGAGGCCCTGAAATACGATTAGGGCAATTCGATGGAGGAAAGGCTTTACTGGAAGAGGGAGCCCCATTTGTTCTTACTACAAAGGATGTTAAGGGGACCTCCCGGGAAGCCACTGTTTCTTTCTCCGGATTCCCTGATGTTGTACGGCCTGAGCATCTTGTTTTACTCGATGATGGTAACATTCAGCTGGAAGTTTTGGAGGTTGACAGTGATAAGGTTGTTACCAAAGTGCTTAATACCGGAGTTATTTCCAACCGGAAGAAAGTATCGGTCCCCGGATCGAGGCTGGAGGGACTCCCCGGGGTAAGCGACAGGGACCGGGAGGACATCAGATTCGGCGCTCTGAACGGCATTGATTTTATTGCTGCTTCTTTCATCCGGTCCTCCGGTGATGTTTTGGCTGTAAGGCGTGTCCTTGAAGAGGCGGCCTCCAGGGCCCGGATAATCGCCAAGATTGAATCAGTCTACGGGGTCGAAGCCCTTGATGAAATCCTCAAGACTTCTGACGGCCTCATGGTTGCCAGAGGTGATCTGGGAGTAGAGTATCCGCCGGAAGATATTCCGATCCTGCAAAAAAGAATGATTACTGAAGCCAATAAGCTTGGGAAACCGGTAATTACTGCCACCCAGATGCTTGAATCTATGATAGGCCATCCAAGGCCTACAAGAGCCGAGGCCTCTGATGTTGCCAACGCGATATTTGATGGCACAGATGCTGTGATGCTCTCGGGAGAGACTGCATCGGGCGCATACCCTGTCGAAGCTGTGAAATTCATGGCCAGAATTGCCCTTCGGGCGGAAGAAGTCCTGGACCAGAACCTATTTCTCTCACGGATACGGGCGGCCACGACTAACGTTACCGAAGCTGTAAGTCGTTCTGTTGTGACTTCGGCACTGGATCTTGGGGCTTCAGCCATAGTGACTCCAACAGAGTCAGGATACACAGCCAGAATGGTGGCAAGGTTTCGGCCAAGAGTTCCTGTGTTTGCCGTTACTCCCCACGACGAGACCCGAGGTTGGCTCACATGTGTATGGGGGGTCGAGACGGCCTTGGGGCCGAGGCTTATGGAATGGCCGGGGACCGGGCATGTTGACGATGAGTATGGAGATGTGTCTGATATGGCCATTTATGTTTTGCGTGAGAAGGGGTTAATAGCAGACGGATCTTTGTGTGTGGTCACCAAAGGGGTGCCCCAGGGTGTTTCAGGTACTACAAACGTTATGGAAGTAAGGACTATAGGAGACGTAGTATTGAAAGGCGCAGGAATTGGCCAGATGGCTGTATCAGGTAAAGTAGTAGTTGCTCTTACAGGTGAAGAGGCAACTGGTAAAGCATACCCTGGGTGCGTATTGGTAGCTCATGCAACTGACAAGTCTTTTATCCCGGCTATGAAGAAAGCCGGCGCTCTTATTATGGAGCAGGGCGGACTTACTTCAGACGGTGCAATTGCCGCATTACATATGAATATTCCTGCCGTGGTTGGTGCAGAAGATGCCACATGTCTTCTGAAAGATGGGGAGATAGTCACCGTAGATGGAGAGCGAGGTGTGGTCTACCGTGGGGTGGCTCGTGTGAAATAGCTATTCACACACGAATAAATGTTGAAAATCTGAAGTATCTTTGCCGCATATCTATTCGACCCTTGCTTCACTTCCGGTCAAGACGTATTGTTGGGTTTAATTGAGCAGATTATGGTGAACATCCTATTGACATACCCCGGGGCTTTGTGGGTATAGTATGGTTTGAAAGATGAAGGGGAGTAGCTTCCCGCCAGATAGGATGCGCCCTGGTGAGCCTTTGAATTTATGGGGTTTCCAGGAGCGATATCAGGCGGGTGGTATCTGCCGTCAGCACGGCGAAAGCCCGGCAGGCCTTCAAAGTGAGACCTTTATCCTGCCTGAGGTGGGATGAGGGTTTTTTAATTACCCCGTCCCGGTCCAAAACGAGGAGGGGTTCACGTGGACGGTTTGTTCTATGGCCTTTTGGCCATGACCTGGCAGCAAGCCGTAATGATTGGCGTCGGTTTTACTCTCATTTATCTTGCCATTGCCAGAGAATATGAACCGGTTTTGCTTTTGCCTATAGGTTTTGGGGCAATTCTCACCAATATACCCGGTTCATCGGCAGTAGGGTCCGACGGCTTCCTTACCATTCTTTATGACGCTGGGATAATCACCGAGTTATTTCCAATTCTGATCTTCATAGGTGTTGGTGCAATGATTGATTTTGCGCCTTTGCTCCAACAGCCTGCTATGCTATTCTTCGGTGCAGCGGCCCAGTTGGGGATTTTCCTGACCATGGCCATGGCAAGTCTTGCCGGATTTAGTTTGAAAGAAGCAGCTGCAATAGGGATAATAGGGGCCGCAGACGGTCCTACTTCTATTTACGTTGCCACCAAGTTTGCCCGGAATCTACTCGGGCCGATTTCTGTAGCAGCTTATTCGTATATGTCCCTTGTTCCTATAATCCAGCCTCCGGTTATCAGGGCCTTGACCACTTCAGAAGAACGTAAGATTAGAATGCCTGTGTCAGAAACCAAGCAGGTGTCGAAAACAACCAGAATTCTCTTTCCCATCATTCTCACATTAATTGCAGGTTTGGTTGCCCCTATCAGCCTTGCCCTTGTAGGGTCTTTGATGTTTGGCAATTTGCTCCGGGAATCAGGGGTGGTGGAGAGGCTATCTAGGGCAGCCCAGAACGAGCTTACCAACCTCGTGTCTTTGGTGTTGGGGATCACCATTGGATCCACAATGGTTGCGTCTGAGTTTTTGAAGCCCAGTACTCTCTTGATAATCGGCATGGGCCTTCTTGCATTTATCTTTGATACTGCAGGAGGAGTCCTTTTCGCCAAGGTCATGAACTTGTTTTTGAAAAACAAGGTAAACCCTATGATCGGCGCGTGTGGAATCTCTGCATTTCCAATGTCTGCCCGGGTGATTCAAAAGATGGCCCAGAAAGAAGATCCGGAAAACTTCATTTTGATGGAGGCAGTAGGCGCAAACGTGGCAGGGCAAATTGCTTCAGTAATCGTAGGAGCCCTAATACTTGCCCTGGTCAAGTGAAACGCCGGGACGGTCCTATCGTTTCAGGGGGGGCAATGAAACACGGGGACGGTCCTATCGTTTCAGTAGAAACCCATGATCTGAGATGACATGGAGAAATAGTCGAGATGTCTTGTTTGAGGAAATTGGAACCGGCGCGGTTTGCTATTTTGCCGCAAGAAAAGAGTAAACAGACAGACTGCAACTTAGACTGGCACGACTGGCTGGGGGAGATTACCGATTGAGCCGGAGCAACCAGAACAAGGCAAAGATATGGAATGTTTTGATATAGCTTAGGGGGAGTCTTGTGTGGATGTACTAAAAGAGACATTCAGGATTACAGGGGTGTCCATGGGGACTATTTTTATCATGATGGCAGGCTTGTATGCAGTGATTAAGGTTCTGATGAACGGAGATCAGAAGAAAGGGTAGGTATACTGCACAGGACTTATTCCATTGTCTCCGTTTTGTTTACCGGCGTTTTCCAACTGAGCAGCATCGTAAGTTGAGGCCAGTATTATTTGGTGGCCCAGGGGTGGGTTACCAATATATTTCTGCATATTACTGCAAAACAGCCCTGTATAACCCTCACTTCGCATCTCTTGGTAACCCGGGGTTAGGGTTACCCCACTGCGTACTTGGTGATTTTGACAGTTATGTCTACGAACAGGAAGCAATGGTTTTAACTGACGTTGAGTATGGATTCAGCGAGATGTATGATCGTGGTGCCACTGTGTCGAGGGATCAAAAAAGGGGAGATGTCTGTATCCCCAAAGGAAGGAGAATGTCACACCTGATTACCAGTAACAACGAGACAGCAAGCATTTGAGTTAGATTGCATCAAATCCGCACCGGAACCGGAACATACAATCACCTTTGCACCAAGACTGTTGACATTTGTCCGGCACCATATTTACATTCATTCAGTCATTCTATTCACATGATTGCTGATGCAACTTGATGCTTGCTAACAGGAACTACTATCACAATTGGAGGCGATTGTTCATTGGACGTATTGGCATCAATAGATAATCTTGCCAAAGCCCAGTCGGCTACAGTAGGTGTTTATTACAAGAGAATGGACACTGGAGAAACCATTGAGTACAATGGGGACCGTATTTTCCCCGCGGCAAGTGTAATAAAAGTCCCTATTATGATGGAGGTTTTTAACCAGGAATCCAGAGGCGCCTTTCAGTTAGACGATGTTCTTGCCATAGACAAGGATACCGGAGGGCCGAGAGGCAGCGGCATTTTGAAACATCTGAGACTACCGGTAAACCTGTCCATACGGAATCTGTGCACTCTCATGATTATCCTCAGCGACAATACGGCTTCAAACAAGATGATCGACCTGGCCGGATTTAAAGAGGTCACTGATTTGTGCAAGAGCCTTGGGGCACCGGACATAGTGCTGAGAAGGTATTTTATCGGATCAGGAATGGATGATATCAGCAAGGACAATACAATAAGTCCAAGATCCCTTGGGATCATCCTTGAGAAACTGTACAACAAAGAAGTTGTTAATGCGCAAGCCAGCGAGGATATGCTGGCAATTATGAAGAAACAGCAAGTGAATCATAAGATTCCACGGTACCTTCCCCCTGATACGGTTATAGCTCATAAGACCGGAACCCAGGAGATTACGTCTCACGACTCAGGAATTGTTTTCGGTAAAGAGGGCCCTGACTATATAGTCTCAATTTGCTGCACCAATGTTCCTGCACGGCCCACAGGAGACGAAATTGTGGGCAGAGTTTCTGAACTTTTATACCGGTATGCGAATGAAGAATCTATTTAAGGAGGGCTAGTCATGGTAGAAGGCCGGATATTCTTGTTTCTTACAGGGATCTTAATATGTGGCGCTATTTTGCTCCACATTCAAAAGGCCAAGAAAGGTAAAGCGTATCAACTCAGGCCGATGCCTGCCCTGGATGCAATTGATGAAGCCATTGGCAGAGCTGTTGAGATGGGCAGGGCGGTCCACTATACCCCGGGGGTAGGAAATTTGACTACCAGGGGTGCTCCTACCATGTTTGCAACATTGGACATTCTTGCATATATAGCCGAGAAGTCCGCTCGCATGGATGTTGATTTTGTTGCTACCACAGGTAGCGGCGATGTGCAGATTGTTAGTGAGGAAATTGTAGGAAATGCGTACTCAAAGGCCGGACGGCCTGATGCCTACAGCATAGACAAGGTCCGGTATCTTTCAACAGACCAGTGGGCTTATGCAAGCGAGATTGCCGACATAATCCGGAAGGAAGATGTTCAGGCAAACCTTATGATCGGCTACTTTGCCGCAGAAGCTCTTGTTATTGCCGAGTCAGGCCACCAGGCAGGGGCTATTCAGGTGGCAGGCACCACAAACACATACCAATTGCCTTTCTTTGTCGCGTCATGTGACTATGTGCTAATTGGTGAGGAGGTTCTGGCAGCATCTGCCTACTTCTCTGACGATCCCGTTATTGTAGGCAGTCTGGTGGGTGAGGACTTTGGAAAAGCGCTATGCCTTGCCATGATCCTTGTCGGTGCGATTCTGAGTACATTCAATGCTACTTTTCTGAAAGAGCTGATCAAGAAATAGATGGGGGTGACACTAGTGAAGAACTGGGTTCCTTTACTAATTACTTTCTTTATTGGCGCCATAATGATGATTGAGTTTTTCTTTGTTGCCCCATGGGCAGGCAATATTTCAGGTTCAATCAGAAGTTGGACGCCTATGATAACGGCTTTTACTGTTGTGGTAGGGACTGTTAACCTTATTCTAGTGCACGGGAAAAACGTAAGCCGGAAAACCTCGGGTTGGTACAAGAGCATACTGCTATTGGTATCATTTCTCGTAACTATAGGGTTAGGGTTAACAGTGGGTCAGAAGTCTGACTCTTACATGTTCATTTTCGACAACATTCTAAACGCAACAGGCAGCACAATGTTTGCCCTAACTGCGTTTTATATCGGTTCTTCAGCTTTTAGGGCGTTCCGTGCCATGAACATGCATGCCACTATCCTTCTGATTTCAGGAGCTTTGGTCATGCTAGGCAGGGTTCCCATTGGAGAATATGTATCAAAATCAATGCCAGACATTGCACAGTGGATAATGGATATTCCCAACGTAGCAGGCCAGAGAGGGATAATGATAGCCATGGGAATTGGCTTTGTCTCCCAGTGCCTGCGTGTCCTGCTAGGTTACAGTCGCAGGCACCTTGGTGCCATAGAATAGGAGGTGCATGGAATGTCGTGGGAAAAGATACTGAAAGTCGATCCAAGAATCATATATTTCATTATGTTGTTAGGCATTTCAATACCTTTGATCAGTCCTCTTGGGCTTCCACTGGCGGTTGTTGACACTACAACCCAGGCTTTTGATGAGGTAGAAAAGCTTAACCCAGGCGACAGGGTTCTGATGTCTTTCGATTACAGCCCGGGCGGGGCTGCGGAACTCGATCCAATTTCCCATGCCCTGTTGACTCATTTTTTGCGAAAAGATGTCAAAGTGTATGCAGTTGCATCTGTTCCTGAAGGGACAATGTTTGCCCAAAGGAATCTAGCCATTTATGAAGATGCAGGTAAAGTCTATGGGAAGGATTTTGTGAATCTGGGTTACTTTGCCGGTGGTGAAAATGCAGTCGCTGCTTTAAGTGAGAATATAAGAAGCGTTTTCAAGTCTGATATAGACGGTACTCCTGTGGACCAGATTGAGATGATGCAAGACGTAAAAGACATGAATGACATAAACATGGTTGTATCAGTCAATGTGGGCCCTGGAGGTGCCGCTACTGCCGATGTTTGGGTGAGACAGATTGCTGTTGTTTATAAAGATGTCCCTGTTATTCTCGGAGTTACCGCGGTGATGACCCCAAGCAATATGCCCTATCTGCAATCGAAACAGCTTAAGGGGCTCCTGGGTGGGCTCAGGCCCGCGGCCGAGTATGAACTTCTCCTTGAGCAACCAGGCCAGGCAGTAGCAATGATGGATGCGCAATCAGCGGCACATATTACGATCCTTGTGTTTATATTGCTCGGAAATATTGCCTATTTTGCCACCAGGCCGAAGAAGCAATTCAATTAGCCAGATGAAGGGGGTTATAAAATGACATGGGATATCGGAACCCTTACTGCCGCCATATTTACGATTGCGACTCTAAGTTCCGTGTTTATAAAAAATAATCCGGCTTTCGAAGTGGTTCAGCCGATTTTTTTGGGAGTTGCCGCAGGACATGCCTTTGTAGTTAATGTCGGCATTATTCGTAGCTCAGGTTGGCAAGCAATTATGCAAGGCGACTTGTGGGCAGTCATTCCACTTGTCCTTGGGATTCTAGTGTTAACGCGATTGATTCCGCGCTTGTCAGGGATGAGCCGGGTATCTATGGCTATTATCGGAGCTACAGGGGCTGCATTAGGTTTAAGGGGAGCCTTGCAGGCCCAGATTCTTGATCAAATTGGAGCCACTTTGGAACCATTGAACAGTCTCGATAATATTCTCCTATTTGGGGGCGTATTCAGCACACTGGCTTACTTCCTATTTTCAAGTGAGATGACTAAGCCGTTTAGGCAGAATCAAGTGCTGAAATATGTTCCTGAAATCGGGAAGGTTGTAATGATGGTCGCTTTCGGCGCGTCTTTTGGTAATGCCACCATGGGCAGGTTGTCCCTATTGATTGGACGAATGTCATTTCTGCTCAAGGATTGGATAGGACTGTAGTTTAGACGGGCATACGCAAATAGTAATTGAGGCAAGAGCAGAGCAGCTTTAGCTCTTGCCTCAATCGATTTCGCTTTCTCGTATCAAACAATACAGCACAAGGCTGCACTTAGAGCTTAATCAGATTGATCCACTCTCTGAACATAAAATCTACCCTGCCGATTAGCAGTGATATACGTCCCATCGCGGCGTTTCCGAAACTCGCTCCGAAAGTTATCATGATTAGCCACTTGCCCAGTTCAGATGAGCCCTTCAAAGCAGGAGTTGCCTTGAATGTAAAAAAGAAGTAACTAAGAACCACCAATGTGCCGAAGACAACCAGTATGTTGTCTATCGAATTAAATGGAAGGACTGTGGCTCCTATTTGCTTGACAAATTGCTCAATTACGGTGCTTCGTATGGTTATGCCTGCTCCAATTCCAACGATGAAAGAGATAGGGATCCGCCTTAGCCAGGCAAACTGATTTCCTGCGTACGGTGCAAAAAGCATAAGACCCAGGACTGCTGGGATGAAAACCTGGAATTGGCCGCCTTCGACCAATGGTTGCCAGCCTTTGGTTATCACATTGTTAAAGCCAAGAACGATAGAATACCCTGCAGCGGCACCAACATAGAGGTGTTCAACTGCCTTATATATTTGGTTTTCACCAAAAAGGTATGAAAAGGCTGCAATGGTCATTAATGCCCCTGTCCAAATCCCAATATCTGTACTCATTGCGGGCCCCCCTTTCTTCCGACAAGCCCTCTGGAGCGTTTGGTAAAGTATGAAATGTTGCCGAAGAGAATAAACAGAATCAACAGCAAGTGGCCAAGGCTTTGGGCGTCCATTGCGGCTACTGCTGCTCCGGGGTTTTTCATAAGAGTTTCATATTCGGCCGCTGACCGGAGCCCTATGAGCATTCCGGCAAGCTGGCCACTTTGAACGAAAGGTTCTGCCTGAGGAGCCACGACAGTAATCAAAGCCCCAATAATGGGAACATTAAGTTCACCAACCTGGCGAACCCATGTTTCAGCACTTCCATCTGTGAAGAAAACCCATGCTTTAGTATCAGATGCTCCTGTTATGCCTTGAAGAATAGGCAATGACTCAGTATTATTGCCCCGCCAGTCTTTGGGAAAGGTTCTTTTTAGATCTCTTGAGTAGGCTGCCAGAGCAGTCTCCCCGCCGGCGACGAATCCTAGATTGCAGAAATCCTCACCGTATACTTTTCCGCTTTCTTCATGTGGTAGCAGGAGTTTTTCGGCTATCATTACCCCCTGGGCATTGTAGCAAACACAAATGATCTTGACATTCCGGTCGAATAAGTCTTTGAACATAGCCACCGCAATTGGTTCTACGTCAGGCGCCCCATCTACGTTGTACCCGAAATCAAATATGACTGTATCGCCTGATTGAAGACGACTCAGTTCCTCGTATGCTTTTTTTGTCCAAGGGCCTATTGAAATAGGAATCCCTATAGGGCGCACCATCGGAACTAATAAGACAAGGACAAGGACGATATAAAGTACCCGGTTATCGATGTTGCCAAGTTTCATAAGTGTATTCATGATGTCACCCCCTTAGTCTTGACTGATACCCAGATGGGTACGGTCTATGCCTATAAGAACCCGAAGGCTTACGCCGATCATTCCAACGGCAGTGCTGATCATAATGGCTCTCATCCCGGCCAGGTTTGGTACTTTCATGAGCCAGGTTGCAAGTGCAGGCAGGTAAGGGGAAATTACATCCCCTATGGGAGCGCGCCCCAACATTACAATAGATCCTGTTATGAGCAATGCCGCTGCCTGGCCTGACTGAGCGCGAAACGCCCGGTAAGCGGCTGAAAAAAGGTGGAAACAAGCCATAGCGTAAAATGCAGAGCCGCACGGAGTTATTATGTTATCGAAAACAAAGATAAATGCTTTTGAGCCTGTGCCAAAGAACACTCCAGCGATTACTGTCACAACCAGGGAGATCAACAGCAAGGCACTGTGAATCCAGTCCGGCTTCCTGTCAGTCACTTTGCGCATATGACTTAATGCCAGGTTGATGGCAGCCAGGGCCAGGGCAAAGGCAGCTATAAGGATAGCCCAGTTCTGCATTTCTTTCGAGCCATCGGCAAGGCCCGGTATATTAAAGAAGTACTCCAGCACCATCAGTACTCCAACTATAGCCGATACTATGATAGGTAATTCTCGCTTCAATAACTACACCCCCTTAGGCTTTTCAGCCCAAAATAGTCTTCAGCCAGTTGGAACCGACTGTGCTCAGCAGTGATCCAATTAGAATCCAGAAGAATGCAATGAGTTTTGCGTAATCCTGGCCATTGATCGAGCCGAGACGGGTGGGATCTTGAGAAATATAAGCTCCTGCGGCCATCAGTTCTTCACCAATCATGGTATAGTCACAAGCCGCAGTGAAAAACGGCAATTGGTATGTGCTTTCTGTTCCGGATATTGAGATCGCGTTGACAGCGGCAGATGCTTCAGCAAAGTTAATTGCTTCAGAGGCGAAGTGCCCTACCAGAACAGTTGCCGCCACCTTTTCCCTTTGGATTATTCCTAGGCAAGCTGCTGTATAGGCATATTGTTCAGGGGATGTGAAGATTACTATACCAGAGTCATAATCTTCTATTTTACCTTCCAGTACAAAAGCCTGGCGCACTATCTGCTCTGCCAGTGGAAAAACGTTGGGATACGCGATGGGCACAACCATTTTAGTGTCGTATCGTGCAGCCAGTCTTGCCACGTGGTGAATAATATCAAGGGCTGCAAACGTAGGGGCTGCTGTTGATGTAGTGATATCTGACCACCCGGGTGTACAGAAAATAGGTTTACCCATTTCAGTGGCTCTTCCCACTGCTTCATCTATGGCCTCCAAGCCTGCTATTCTTCGAATCTCCGGGAGTTGGGTTTTTGCACGTCTAATTCCCAACATCATGGTTCCGAAAATAACGAGAAGAGAGATTAGCCCTGGAATCCTACCTGGGATCATTTGTTACACCTCCTGCTTAATCTGGCTTCCGAGCAACATTATTGAGACTCAGAGTCATTTCAGTTTCTTGTGGAGCATATGCTCAATAACTCCCAACTTAACCTACTGCCCGCCAAACAATGGGTATATGCTTTGGGGGGCTCGAAGCACTATTTCTGGCCACTTTTTGAGACACGCTAACTGAAACCAATTTGGATAGCTCTGCATCTCTACTTGGACAGGTACCCTTGTGTCTGGTCATGTGAGGTCTGAAAGGTATAAGACCAGTTGCTTGCCAGTCGAGGACATTTACCGCCCTATCTTCCGGCACTTTTACCTGATAATTTACGATGACCTCCTAATTGCCTGAGTACTCAAAAGTACCCCAGGGTATTTAGGAAAACCTGAGTAGAATATGGTTGTGCAAATTATCAGCCTCTGGTATGGACCACCTCCGGTTTCTTAAATTGACTCTCTTTCGGGACGGACTGGAATAAGAAGATTGAATTGTAGTATTGAGCTGCGGTTCGTTTCTTGCTGTATCTTAAGGCTACTAAGAAACGGAATTCGCCGTATATTGTTAAAATCCTTTATTTTCAAAACAGTTTTTCTATGTGCAAACACCAGGCAATTTGGCCTTTGCGCTCTGGGGACATATGTAAGTAAAATGTTTGAGAGCCAATCGACGAGAAAAGGAGGCACGTGGCTATCAATCTCGAAGTGTTAATGTATGGTTAAACCACAGAGGAGGTCGAAGAGCATCTAGCCGGGAAAAATGATTAGGTAGATCACCACAAGGAGGTTCCCGAACATTATGTCGCAGATCACCATAACACTACTCATACTTGTTGGAGCCATCATTTGTTTTATCACTGAACTTGTTCCTTTGGGAATAACACCGCTCATAGTACTGTCAAGCCTGGCTGTGTTTAAGGTTTTGCCCCCATCAGAGGTATTGACCGGGTTTTCAAACAATACAACAATCCTGGTGCTGTTTATGTGCCCTGTGGGCGAGGCATTGTTTCGTACCGGTGTTTGCAACTGGCTTGGTGAGAAAACTATCCGGATTGCAGGCAAGAATGAAGTCAAGTTGATCGGCATGATTATGGTTGTTGCTGCTTGCATGTCAGGTTTTACAAGTAACACCGGGACTGCTATTGTTATGGCCCCTCTGGTCATGTCTATTGCCAGTGAGGCAGGGGCCAGCCCAAGCAGGCTTTTGATGCCCCTTGCCTATGGAGCGTCTTTTGGAGGAATGCTTACTCTGGTAGGCACACCGCCTAATGTGATTGTTCAAGGGGCGCTACAAGAGGCTGCCGGGATCTCTTTTGGGTTTTTTGACTTTGCGAAGGTATCTCTTCCTGTGGTTGTAATGGCTATTGTGTATATGATGACTATTGGGAGGAAGCAGGTTCCAGACAGGCTTCCTGCGAAACTGCCGTCTCAGGAAGGTTTGCCTAATAGGAAAGGCAAGATGGGAATAGCTGTAGCGATAGTAGTTTTGGTGATCACAGGTATGTTGTTTGAGAATCGCATATCGGCATACGGGTTGACTCTGCCTATTATTGCGATGGTAGGAGCTGTTTTGACCGTTGCTACCGGTTGTATTACCATGGACGAGTTCACCGGTAGCATTGAGTGGTCTGCAGTGCTTCTTATGGGAGGTATGCAACCCCTGGGCCTGGCGATGCAAAAAACCGGTGCAGCTGATCTGCTGGCCAATGCTCTTACCAGGTTCATTACCCGGCCTACCCCGTTTGTGTTAACAGCAACGGTAATTCTGGTTGCCGGGATGCTTGCCCAGTTTATGTCCCATACAGCAGCAACCAGCATACTGGCCCCTGTGTGTGTTGCCTTATCCCGCCGGTTAGGTGTGAATCCGGCACCTCTCCTTATGGCTCTATGTCAGGCAACGTCTATAGCAGTAGCAACACCAATTGGAACGCCTCCAAATGTCATTGTGTACCAACGGGGCGGCTACAAATTCCTGGATTTCGTTATTACCGGAGTCCCCTTGTTCATTCTTAGTTGGTTGGCCCTTTCTGTCGTGATCCCAAGAGTATTTCCGTTTTGATCTGCGACTCTATAGCTGATACAGATGGGGAGGAACTTGTTCAGGTGAAATTGGGTGTCTCGCGCCCTTGGGCAAGATCAACGGGATTTGTGCGGGAATCTTATTGTGGTTTAACCCAATTGCAGGGTCTATTTTGATATAAGTAACTGGAAGAACTCTTTAAGACTCATGCCAATCTGCACTTTTTGTGAAATTGCATGCGGTTCAAGATTCCGTTTGGACACGGCAAATATCAGGCAGTGCAAAGAAGGACAATTGTATTTAACGTCGAATAGAATTGTATACAAACTACAAAATGTAATGGCGGGAGCGACAAATGTCTGAAAACCCTTTGACTGAGATCAGGCGACAGCCTAGTCTTGCTTTGCATGAAAGAGTCTACAGAGCCCTGCGACGTAGTATTATTTCAGGAATTTACGAGCCAGGGCAACGTTTGACTGAAGAGGAAGTAGCTGGTGAGGCTGGGGTTAGCAGAACACCGGTAAGAGAAGCATTTCGATTGCTTGCTTCAGATGGATTCGTGGAATACAGTCGAAATCGTGGCGTTGTAGTTATCGACTTCGGAGTCGATGAGATTTGGGATATGTGGCGTCTTCGGGCAAGTCTTGAAGGATTAGCCGCTGAGTTAGCTGCTGAAAGAATAACCGGGCCGGAAATTGATGAGTTAGGGAAGTTACTGGACGGCATGAAGATGGCTTGCGAAGCACAGGATTGGGACCAAATGACAGACCTTTTGATGGAATTTGACGATGTGATTTGCACGTCGGCACGGGCACAGCCTCTGATAGCTATGTTCAAATCACTACAGTCCATTACCTGGGACTTGAGGTCATTGGTTCATACTTCTCCTATGAGAAATACCGTACCCTACTCAGATCACGTAAAGATTTACAAAGCAATTTGTGAAGGTGACGGCGAAAAGGCAAGAAGGCTCACTGAAGATCATGTCTTGCAGTGGGGAAAGGTGTTTGTCCAGGAGTACAGGAAGAACCACCGGTGTTAGTCTTGTAGGTGAAATAGGATTAGATTGGTCACAAATTTTCTGGAACTGCCCTAAGAAAAGGGTTCAAGAAACGCTGACTGTCACTGTGCTTTTTTAGGAATCTGCTGTGAATAAATTCCGAGCATTTGTTCGAGAGTGGTCTAGGATACTTCCATAGATTTGCCTTTTGTCTGCTTATACCAAAAGTTTACTATTCAAGGCAATAGTGTATCCGTGATTGCATACAAAATACACCATGCAAGTGAACCAGTTTAGGGAGGGATGAACATAGTACATGATTGGCTCCTGTAGATCCAGTAGCTGCAAAAGGAGAGGAAAAATGTTGAAACCTATTGAGTTCCGGAGTGATACCTCTACTCTGCCAACAGAGGCAATGCTTGAGGCCATGAGGAACGCCGAGTTAGGCAATGATTCGTGGGGGGAAGACCCTACCGTTAACCGGCTGCAGGAAATGGCTGCTGATATTACCGGGAAAGAAGCAGCTTTGTTTCTTCCCAGCGGAACCATGGCCAATCTTCTGGCTGCTATGACTCATGCCGAAGGCAAGCCCTGGGGCAGTGAGGTTATTGTCAGTAATCTGGCCCATACCTACTGGTACGAAGCTGCGGGCTTATCCAGGATATGTGGCTTGTCTGTAATGCCGGTAGCTACTGCAGACGGTCACCTTACTGATAAGGATGTCCACCAATCTATTCGCCCTAAGAGCAAATATGCTCCCAGATCTCTGATGGTATGGATGGAAAACTCTTGTATGCTGGCTGGAGGTACAACCTGTTCTGTTGAGCAGATGAAGGAAGTTTATGAAGCAGCTAAAGCATATGGCCTCTTGGTTCATTTGGATGGAGCGCGTGTTTTTAACGCGAGTGTTGCGATGAATGTAGCGGTTTCTGAAATAGCCCGTTGGTCGGATTCACTAATGTTTTGTATTTCAAAGGGGCTCTCGTGCCCCATGGGTTCAATCCTGTGTGGACCCAGGGAATTCATAGAAAAGGCAATCAGAAATCGGATTATGTTGGGAGGTGGGATGAGGCAGGCAGGGGTGTTGGCAGCTGCCGGAATCGTGGCTCTTGAATCCATGGTAGATCGGCTGAGGGAGGACCACTCAAATGCCAGACGACTTGCTGAGGGCTTCGACTGCCTGGCACCTGGAAGTGTCAGTGAAAACGAGGTTCAAACTAACATAGTGCGAGTCAGGCCCCAGGTGGCAGGAATTGAGCCCGGGGAATTGGTTGACGCCCTTTGGCAACATGATATTAGGGCCATGGTCGTTCCCGGCAACGTGGTACGGTTTGTTGTCCACAGGCACATTGCAGAAGGTGACGTTGAAAAGACCCTTAGTATTGTTGCTGAGTTGTTCACAAAAAGCAAAGACAAGAAATGAGTCTCTCTGTTGTCGAAAGTTCCAACAATGGTTCCAGGTACCTCAGTTCGTTTCTTATGGAAATTTTCTGGAGGCTTGGGTAAGCATAATTGGCAACGCATTCCTAGCAGTAATCAAAGTGTTTCTAGGTATGGCTCTGAATAGCATATCTCTGCTGGCTGATGCAGCACATACGGCTTCAGATGTGGCTACGTCCATAGTGGTTATCTTAGGTTTTAGAGTATCAAGACTGCCTGCAGATGAAAAGCACCCTTTTGGACACGGACGGGTCGAGTTTCTCAGTGCTCT